>JACCDO010626821.1_pt1 | contig 67432 bp, 79 predicted proteins | sample 7446101 | NCBI WGS metagenome assembly JACCDO01 (sample SAMN15323440, study PRJNA562643) | freshwater metagenome | isolation source: river surface water | place: USA:Blue River Watershed | collected 2017-08-16 | reverse complement strand
GTTTTCAATTTTTTCTCGAGTTTGATGTTTTAGTCTAATGGAGGGGGGGTACCCTAGCCTCCTTACTTGAGCCAAAGGACGGGGGAGGGGGTCGGTCGCCTGAAATATTTGTCAAACTTTGAAAAAAATTGAAAGGGCGGTACCACTGAGAGAGAAGCCAGGGAAAAGAAGTAGAATCGAAGTACCCCCCCAGCATCCAAGCTATCCAAGATGTCGCACGCCTCCAAGAAGTTCACGCCTGGCAAGAGCATCCCTCGCTCCAAAGAATCCATCGATGCCGAATGCGCGCGAGTGCGTGCCGAGTGGAAACGCTACGAAGCCAACCGTGCCTTTCTGGATAAAGTCGCCGAAGGCGAACTCGCCAGCCATAACGCACGTTTCAAAGAAGCACAAGCCAAGGAAGCCGCCAAGAAATACCCCTTTCAGGGGTGCACGTTCGATCCCAACCCGCACACCTTTCAGCCGCAGCTGACGACGCCGCCCTGGGCGTACAACTCGCGCGAGCCATGGTAAGAAGAAACAGAAGAAACAGAAGAAACAGAAGAAACAGAAGAAACAGAAGAAACAGAAGAAACAGAAGAAAGAAGAAGAAAAGAAAAAAGGGCAACCCCTTTTTTTCTTAATGAAAAAATTGAAGCTCGCATGGCGCCTTAATAGAAACCACGCCCACGCACTCCAAGAAGATGTCACAGTACTCTTGCATTGACCTCTCTCAAGTCACAGAAGCCGAACAGAAGGAAGCAATGGAACAACTCAGAGCATCCGCCAAGGCGCTCGCGGCACGGAAACTCAACCAAGCCCATCAAGCCCTTATCGAATCGGGGCGACAGATGAAAATCATGTTAGACGAACAGCGCGCGAAGGAGAACGCCAATTGCGTCTTCACACTTTGCCAGAGATGCGTCGTGGCGAGCCCTGAAGAACAAGTGCCCGAGCCAGATGTGCAATAAGAAGAAATACAAGAATAAGAATAAGAATAAGAATAAGAAAAAAGGGGCAACCCGTTTTCTTTTTCTTATAAAAAAATTGAAGCCATATGTCACCTTGATAGAAGCCAAACCCACCTGTCCATCCATCCATGTCTGCTCCCCGTCGTTCCGCTCGCATCGCCGCTCTCCATGCTTCTCGCAACGCTGCCAAGTCCATGCCACCGAAGGACGTATCAACAGAGACACCCACTTTCGATAGTAAATATGCGAAATACTTATTGAGCTCGATTAACACCTTTGCTTCCAAGGCCTGCCTCGCCATTCGACGCATGATTGAATTGCTCAAAGAACGCGCCGCGCCTGACGAACTGACGGCAGAAGCCATTGTATGGCTCACTCGTCTGTCCTGGGCGGTTGAAGATTGCCATGAGCACAAAACGAGACAACTCACCGCAAATTATGATGAAACGTTTAAGAAAACTGTTCTGCGCGCTCTTACGTTTTTCGAAGTTATTACATCAGACGCCTCCAGTATGGTGAAACACCTTGAACAACAGCGTGTTATTTCTCGCTCTCTCGTGAAATATATTAGCAAATTTGAGTCTACTATCATGAACGCTCTCAAGAATGATTAAATAAAAGAATACTACAATCACAAGAAGAAAAACAAGAAAAAGGAGGGGCAACCCCTTTTTTCTAATAAAAAATTGAAAGCAATCGTGCCCCCATAGAACTCAATTCCATCATCCAAAAGATGTCTGCTCCCCGTCGCTCCGCCCGCATCGCTTCCATGACCACCCCCACCAAGCCGGTCGCTCCCTTGGTGTGCCCGCCGGCCCCCAAGAAGGAACCCGCTTCCAGCTTTGCCCTTGCGCAGTCCTTGCTAGCTGAACTGGACTCGGCTGCTCCCGAGGCCGACTACGCCATTCGAAACACGATACTCTTTCTCAAGGCGGTCGCTGAACCCGATGAGCTGACCGCCGAGGCCATTTCGTGGCTCACTCGCTTGTGCTGGGCGATTGAGGACTGCTACGAGTACAAAAAGAGACAGCTCACCTTCAACTGCGACAAGACCGTGATGGATTCGATTCCCCTCGTCCTTGAACGCTATCGCACGCTCGTCACTGAGACCAGAAAGTTGAATGAGCAGTTTCGACAGCACGACCACATCCCTCGCTCCCTCGTGAAGTTCACCTGCTCGTTCGGCGCCGACATCAAGGAAGAACTCCGCTACATCTAATAAAAAGTGATAGAACAGCATAATAAAATGACAAAAAGAGAAAAAAGAGAAAAAGGCTGCGGCTTTTTTCTTGAGCGGCCGAAGGCCGCATCGCATTCCGCTTTAAAAATTGAAATATGCTGCGGTTCTGAGGGAAGTCGACCCCAAGCCGCAAAGCAATCCAAGCCAACAAGTAATCCATGTCCTCTCAAGCATCCATGACCGACCTCGAATACGTACAGAACATGCCAGCCGCGCATCTCCTTCATCAACAAAAAGTCAACGCCGAACTCTGGCATCAGTGGAACCTCGCCGACCACAAGAGAGCCATCGCTGGTCCCTACTGCTCCGAGAAGGATCTTCGCTCTCGAGGAGCAGCACTTGCACAGGGATACGGGTCGTATCGTGCAGACGAGCCCTACCCCGTTGATGCGGAAGAGCCGCCGCCCTCGCTTTCCATGTGTTATTCCATCTGCTCACGTCGATGGAGACAGGAGCAAGAAGGCTATATGAACGCCCGCATCGGCGACATCGTCTTCGCGAAGAGCGGAACAGGTGCGTGGGATACGAGTGGTGTTCGCGTTACCTACGCAATGGAGCGCGTGGATGAGCCCCACAGATGGAACAAATACCGCGTTTATCACCTAGAGTCCGAGCGCTTCCAAGATGTGATTAAACAGTATACTCAGTAAAGTACAATAAGAATCAACTAAATATAAAAAGAAAGAAAACAAGGGGACGGCCCTTTTTCTTTGTTTTATATAAAAAAATTGAAGTCTGATGTCGCCAAAAGCATAATCAGCCCCTTCCATTCCATTTCCAAGATGTCTGACGAAGCCTGCTTTCAAACCACCATTCTCTTCCATGGCAACTGCATCGACGGCTGGTTCGCTGCCTACTTCGCCTACTGCCAGCTCAACCAGCACGGCGGAATTCAAATGTTTCCCATCGCGCCCTCGCAGCCCAATACCTGGCCTGCAGCGGAGGTGATGGAAGGCACCGACGTGTGGCTCCTTGATGTGTCCGTGCCCGCCTACATTCGCGAAGAATGGATGGAGGCCCGCGCCCGCTCCATTCAGTGCATCGACCATCATGCGACTGCTGTCGAACAGTGGCCCGCCGAAGCGTGCCCGATTCACACGGAACACTGTGCGGCACTTCAAGCCTTCCACTACTTCTTCCCTGGCACGGAGGCGCCCGCATGGCTTCACTCCATCGACCGTGTGGACCGCTGGGTGGATGTCACCTACGAGGACCGATGCCTTCGCGAGTTTCTCCATGAACTTGCGCGTCTGCCCGTTCAGCACCATCTGACTGAAGCCATTCATTTGACGAACATATTCGTCTATCAAATGAATGAGAATCCTGAAGCCTACAATTGGTACGTGAGCCAAGGAGAACAATACCTCGGCAAGAAGGACACACACTTGTGGAGCATCATTCAATCCAAAGGACACACTGTCACGATTGAGGAGAAACATGTGGAGATGTGGCACGTACCTTCGACCTGGCTGGGACACAAACTGTTCTTGATGAATACCACCGACGTGGTGTTGGATACGACCGAAGCATCCCACCTGGTCTTTACGAAGCATGCCGACATCAGCATCTTCATCAACTACCGAAACAAGGTGTTCTACACCAAAGGCCAAAAGAGTACGATGAAATCCATGGTCGTCTACTCTGCACGAAGCGCCGTTGCGCACGGTATCAACCTGACCGAGGGGACCATCTTCAATGGTCACCCCACTTCTGCGGGCGCCTCTCTGGTACGTGGCGAGGCGGTACACTTTCCATTCCTTCTCGAATCTCTCTAAATAGAAACATATTCACTACAAAAACATCATGAAAATCCGATAAAAATTGAAAAAGACTGCGGTTCTTTTTAATGGTATCCATGGAGGCCTTTATTGAATCGTATCATCTACCCTTTGCCCCTTTCCAAGAACTCATCAATGCTACAAACTCCTTAGTAGCAGGCAGCGCCGCGCTGGCCCTTTACCTTCAACAGCACGGGGTTGACCCAGGATTTACGCCTGGTGATATGGACATCTGGGCAGAGGATACTCAAGAACTTGTGGCTGCACGTGGGGCCTATCGACAACATGGTAATCTCTATCTCTTTTCCAACTTTCTGATCCAGAATGGATTCAACGTTACGATGAAATGTGAACCCAAAGAAACAGATTATGAGAATTTTCACAACATTGCGCATATTCTCTCTTTCATCAATCGAGAGGGAAAAACCATCCAACTCATTCTGTTACGGGCGACAAATCTATTCCATTACATCCACGACAACTTTGACTTGAGTCCTTGTATGACGTGGTGGAATTCGGATAACAATACATTTGAAACTCTATGGGAGAAAGAGACTCTTCGAAAAGACATGATGTACTGCTTGACTCGAGACATCAACGGACGTGAGATCGAGCGCATCGAAAAATACAAAGAGCGTGGGTTTCGGCTGATTGCCCTTCCTTGTCCTCCAATGGCACATCAAGATATGCGAACGGATGTCTCCTGTTTAGTGGGACAACCCGCATTTGACCTGTTTGCCTATGAGGATGTCGATTGCGCCGCATTCCTGGAAGATTCTAGCTGGCACGTGCTAATTCGTGTAGGAGAACAATTTCAGGCATTTCACCGAACAGCACTCATCGATTATTTGAAAAGCCACATGTCAGAAATCCAAGGAGAAAAACTCTATGATACCCCTTTCAAGCAAACCATCCCCCATGGCGTCCTCGTGTGGCTTGCGTGGTCCGACTATTCTATCTTGGAACTTGTACCTCAATATACCGTTCAAGATAATCATAACGTTAAATCCATCCACGAGTGCTTCTTCTATACTGTGAAGCAATGGGCAGAACGTCGTCCTGGACACATTGAGAGTTCGTCGCCTACCGAAATTCTGCCTTACGATGAATACGTATACGAGATGAATGCCTAGATAATCTACATATAAAAATAAAATTGAAAAAGAAAGAGGCGTCTTTTTTACGTAACTTATTGTTATTAGTATGTCTTCCACGTTGCTTCCTCTCTGGAAGGGGTTCTCCTATTTCGCCCATCAGGAGGATGGGATTCGTTGGATGTTGGAGAAAGAAAAAACGGGAACCGAGGTCTCCACGCGTGACGGTAAAGACGTCGTGGTCGTTCGCGGCGGATTCCAGTGCGACGATATGGGTCTAGGAAAGACCATCCAAATCACGGCCACTATGGCCAACCACGTCAAAAAAGCGACCCTCCTGATTGCGCCACTGGCCATGATTGAAACCTGGGCCGAGGTCTGTCAGCGGGCAGGAATGATTGTCTATGAGGTCGTGAAAGGAAAATGGACCGCACGGGAAGACAACGGTGCCGTTCCGCGTCATTTCATGAAATGCCGCCCCACAGTATACATTAGCAACTACGAAAAACTATATAATAGGTTTTCCTTGTTCAGTAAAGCCTGGGATCGTGTAGTGCTTGATGAGGCTCACAAGATTCGTAATGGCGATGGTCAAGTAGCCGTGTATGCACGCAAGGTGAATGCGCCCATTCGATGGGTTGTCACAGGAACTCCACTTGTCAATTCAGTGAAGGACGTAGTAAGTCTCTTGGGGTTCGTTGGCGTTCCCGTGTCGCCTTTGTGGTCATGGGAAACACGATTGAATGCGATTCTCCCCAAACTTGTCCTCCATCGCTCTCTAAACTCTCTTCGCGCTGTTATCAAAGGTGCTCCTCCTGTCCCTGAAATTCATCAAGATATCCTGCCCTTTACCACTGAAGATGAGGAGGACTTCTATCATGGTGTCCAAGGCGCAACCGAATCCATGATGGCCAAGTATTCAAGTGAGCTTCTCTCGCCGTTTGAGACCTTCAAGTTGCTGTTGCGGTTGCGACAGATTTCCGTTCATCCCCAAGTCTATATCAATGCGAAACGTCGCGAAGACCCTACCTATGCTCGTAAAAACTGGACGGCGGCCAGCACGAAAGTTGAGCGAGTAAAAAATATTATCCAACAAGATACGACAAACAAAGTACATAAATACATCATCTTCTGCCAATTTATCGATGAAATGGCATTGATGCGCGAATCCCTAATGAATATCGTAAAAGAAGAGAATATCCTAATGTATCATGGTGGCTTGAACCAAGCCGAGAGGACCGCGGTTCTTGCCAAGTCAAAGAAAACCACGGAGACGACGGTGATGTTGCTCCAACTCCACGCGGGTGGCGTGGGACTCAACCTCCAAGAATATGACCGCATCATCTTTGTCAGCCCATGGTGGACGGCAGCATTGATGGACCAAGCCATTGCGCGCGCAGTTCGAATGGGTCAAACGGAAGTGGTCAAAGTATATCATTTACAACTCGCCGCGGAAAAAGAGGCGACCATCAATATCGATACAATGATTAAAGCAAAGGCAGATGAAAAGCGAAAAATGCTTGAGAATATGTTCTTGATGTGCGAGAAATACTCCTCATGAATGATTCTTTCAATAAAAATTGTGTAATCCCTTTTTTTTATATAAAATTTGAAATATAAAAACAAGCATTATACTTAATCAACGATGTCTATTCAACAAGTACATCTTCTGTTAGATATGGTCAAACGAAAGGGTCCTCGTATTGCTCGGAACATAACCCCTCCTTCGGCCCAAGTACCTCCTCCTTCGGCCCAAGTACCTCCTCCGTCGGGCAAACGAAAGGGACCACGCATTGCTCCGAAAACGGTACTTCCTGTCCTTTCAAATTCTATGAATACAGTATCCTCTATTTCGACATTCTTCCAAACCTCGTCACGAGATGAGAATGATGCTACCAACAAAGTGCGTGAAAAAATATTGGAAAAGATGTGTAATCCGCCAAAAGAATACCTTGAGCATGCTGAATTTGGCCCTTCTTGGCAAATCGTCCATCAACAGTGGAACAATGCTCTTACAACGATCGCCAAAAACACACATATTCCTGCGTATACGTCGACCTCTATTAAAATGAAGGGAGGTAGAAGCTTCAATTACGACGCAGATATCATGTATTATAACGAAGACGTACTCGTGGCGACTCGGAAAATAGAATTTAAATATGGCGGAACAAATATCGGATCTCTGCCACAATTCCTTTCTTTACAAGCAAAAATAGAACTATTTGATAAAACATACGACATGTTCTGGTATGAGCGATATCTTGACCAGTATCTTGCGTGTGATTCTGGTTTGACCGAGGAGAAGCCTTCTCTCGAAACGTATCTTAAATGCGTAACAAGTACAAAGTATTCCATCACACCTTTCTTTGCAAAACTGAAAGAGCGCGAATTATTGTTTCAAACAGAAAAAAACGAAGTTGTGAATCGCTCTATTACAGACTATCTTACGACACATGGAAATACAATCAATCTTTCATCCTTCTCTGAAAAGGTACAAGCCACACAATGCGATAAGATTTATATGTTATGGTCAAATGGCGCATTTTACATAGATAGCATGTCTGAAAAGGAGATGTCTGACCTTACATTTCATTCTATTCGAAACGGCAATATACTTGAATTAAAAGCAGGTAATACTCATTATAATCTTCTCCTTCGCTGGCGCAATCACAAGGGTATTCTTAATCCCGCGTGGCAAATTAGCATGAAACGCCAGATTGATTAATAAGTTGCAGTCTCCGTAATGTGTATTTTTTGCGTAAAATTGACTGCAAACTTTTTATGATAGATAGTAGAAATGCCGGCCCTTTGTGACGTTTGTGGAAAAGAATTCTCTACCAAATCGGGTTTGAAAAAACATAAAGAACGCAAAAATCCATGCAAAGCGCCTGTTCAGCTACTTTTTACAACCGTTCATCAGGCATTGGTCCAAGCAGGCGTCTCTCATCTAGAGGTTCCCACAAGTGAATTTCGCGAAACATCACAAGAGTTCAATCGTTCGCTAACTAAAAAAGAGCGTCTCGAACAGGGCATCTTCTTTACACCTAAAAAAGCGCGCACTCACCTATTTGCCAAATTATCAGATCTAGGTGTGTCGCCCCGTATTGTGTTGGAACCCTCATTTGGTTCAGGCGAATTCTTACTAGATGCGAAACGCATCTATCCTCATGCACAGATCATTGGAGTAGAGAAAAATAAGGAATTGTTTGATTCAGTAACATGCCCTGACACGAATCTTACATGTGGTGACTTTCTTGATTGGAAGGGTGCGGCGGACCTCATTATTGGCAATCCTCCCTACTTTGTGATACCCAGCGATGCGCCAAATAAGAAGGAGCTTTCTAAGAAATATAAAAAGGCGGCTATTGGAAGAATAAATATATACATACTCTTTCTATACAAGTGCCTGACCGAACATTTAGAAAAGGGTGGATTTCTGGCATTTATCATACCAACCTCTCTATACAATTGTTCCTATTATCAGCCCATGCGAGATTACATTCAAGCCAATACCACCGTTCGTCATCTTGAAACACTTGATAAACCAGGTTTCTATGAAACGGGACAGGAAACGATGCTTCTTATCCTTGAAAATAGAAAGATAAATGACGATTATATCTTTCGTTCAAAATGTGGCACAATCTATCTTTCTCCCTATTATCGTGAGTTACATACGCTTACACAGCATACCACATCCCTTGCTGAATTGGGACTCGGTGCGAAAACAGGTACAATTGTTTGGAATAATGTCAAGGAAAATCTGTCTGATACAGGAACACTACTCGTTTATTCAAGTAATATTGTTAACTCAGAATTGAAATTAAATAATCTGTGTGGTAAAGAGCGAAAACAGTACGTAGCCAATCTTAATAAACCCACACTTTCTGGACCCGTTATTCTTGTTGAAAGAGGCTATGGAAACTCATTTCGTTTCAATTTCGTACTTGTTGAATTAGAAGAAGAGTTTTATGCGGAAAATCACGTCAATGTTATTTATCCAAAGACACCTGAAGCAGCCATCAACCTTGGACGTGTTGTAAAAAGCTTTCAAGATGAACGAAGTCCGCAATTTGTCAAATGGTTCATTGGAAATGGGTCTATCTCCTCCACAGATCTTGAAGAGAATATCTGTATCTTTTAGGCGTTTATTCTTCTTTGTAAAAAAATTGAAAGCAAGCGGATGGGAGAAAGAGATATCATGCAAACCCGTTCCAAGACAGCACAATCGAAAATGGAGGAAGCCGCACAAACTCTTCTTGAGCTTTCCCAATCAGAGGACCTTCCACCTTATGCTCCAACACTCCAGCGCAGCTTGTCACATGAAGACGAGGCCTATGCACGTGCGATCGAACTGGCTCCACGAACGAAATCTGGCGACACGATTCTGATGAACTTCTTTATCGATCAATACCATCATGCCACCGTGAAATATATGAAAAACGAAAACAATATCATGGTAATTCACACGATTAGCGCGCAGCGCGATGAGATCCAGATTCCATGGACGTACGAGGTCACCGACTTTCCATTCAACTAAATCCATTATACACTCTGTTATGCCATATAAAAATTGAAAATAGAAATATCTTCTATTTTTGTTACAACAATGGATTACAAGACCACGATCATCCAAGCCCTCGACGTTCTGCGCAAACGGGATCTGGCGGACAAGCAGCCCTTCAGAGCGCGCGCATATCAAACCGTCATTACACAGCTGAAACAATTGAGTACTCCTGTTACTTCGTTCCAGGATGTAGCGTCCATGAAAGGAATGGGAGAGAAAATCGAGATGAAAATCAAAGAAATTCTGGAGACGGGTCATCTTCGATCCGCTGAAAAGGCAAAAGAATTGTATCCCATTGATGCCCTGGACGCTTTCCAGAACATTTATGGTGTAGGTCCCGCGAAAGCAACAGAACTAACGAAGCAGGGATTTCGAAGCATTGCCGAACTTCGTCAAGCAGTACAGCAGAACCCTAAAATCTTGAACGACAAACAAACAATTGGTTTGAAATATTATGAGCAATTACTTGAACGAATTCCTCGCGAAGAGATGGTAGATCATGAAACCATTCTTCTTCGCAGTCTTCAGCCGTTTACAGCAGAAATTGTAGGCAGTTTTCGAAGAGGGCTATCTACATCAGGTGATATTGATGTTCTTATTCGCGTACCATCAGGAATGACACCTGCCGCATCCAAACAGCACTTGGCACAATTCGTCGAAACATTAAAAAAGGCAAAATACATTGAAGAAGTATTGGCGATTGGAGAACACAAGTGTATGGCGATTTGCCGTCGTGACGAATCATCCGCGGCGCGTCGATTGGATTTACTGATGACACCCGAAGAAGAATATGCCTATTCTATCCTATATTTCACTGGTTCGGATCGATTCAATGTGGCCTTTCGTCAGCACGCTCTGAATAAGGGATATACATTGAATGAACATACCTTAACCATTGTTAATAAGAAACCAGACGATGAAATGAAACCAGTTCCTCCCATGAATTCAGAGCAGGACATTTTCCGCTTTCTGGGACTCCGATATATATCTCCATCAGCGCGTGTGGACGGACAACAAATCATCCCATCAAGGGGTCCAAAAATTGCGCCTAAAATTATGTAGTCACAAATAAAAAGATAAGAATTAGGGATGAGTTATGTCGTATTTGATCTAGATCAAACATTAGCAGATGTAACAATTGTCTATATCTTTTTATTAACCCTAACATTGCGACATTATATAGAAGAAAACAAACCCTATATGTTAGCTTATTTTTCAGAGGATCTAGACAATCAATTAAAAAAAGCCTATCAACTGTTCGTGAATCGTATTACCATAGAAGAAATGTCAGAGCATCCATTGGGAATTCTTCGCCCTGGAATTCTAGGAATCATGCGACAGATCAATAAAATGAAATCTGTCATACAAGGTGTAGCAATTTATAGCAACAATCAATATCTTCCTAGTTTATTATTTGTACAGGATATCATTCATCGTGCGATCAAAAATCCGATCATTAAATCATGTGTTCATTGGTATCATCCATCTAGAGCATCCGATCATGCAACACAGCCTAATATTACAAAATCATGGGGTACACTCAAAGCCATCTTGATCGATCAAGGTGCGCCACTCGATCTCTCACCCGATCACGTTCTTTTTTTCGATGATCAAGATCATGTCCAACTTCAATCCGCACTTCAGACACATTATTATAAGGTTCCATTCTATCAATCGCGCGACACATTTGATCGGATCGCTACGATCTATATGAGCTGTATGGAGGAGGCAAAAGCAAATATATATGGTGTATATTTATATCTTTCCGAAATTATGGATGAAGAACAGGCTCATCATGATCCGTCCCGATTTGTCGCAAGTGATCTAATTAGGCTGATCCGAAAAGGTATTGGACCTAACTATCCGACAGACCCTCCTATGCGTGATTATGGAATTCGAATGATGAAAGACGCGCTACAGGACATGATGATTCAAGATCAAGTAATCCGTGGCGGAAAAAGACGCACACGACGAAAGAATCGACATACAATAAAGAAGCAATGAATAGAGGGATGCGTCGGCTTGTAATTTTGCTTTTGCTTTTGCTTGTATTACTTTTTGTACGCTCGATACAGTACAAAGAACATTTTGTCGATGCTACATGTTCTGACTATGATACATGTGTATCATGTTCGAATAAGTCAAATTGTACGTGGTGTACAACTAGTAAGAAATGTCTGACAAAGGCGGAAATAGGAAGAAATGATTCGCTCTGTAATCAGATCAATTTGGTATATGTACCACAGATGTGTCATGCGGAGGCGCCAAAAAAATCGCCGAATCTAACTGTACATAATCCAGATATCGAGGGAAATCCGTTATATCATAATCAAATCACCGATAAGATCGCTCCTCCTATGGTTTGTTTGAATGATGATATGTCGTATTCTCCGGAGACGATCATGGCAAATGTGAGTGATTTACGTAATGAAGTACATAATCTGATGCAGCGAATGTAATGTATGTCGCAGTGAACAATGTTCAATAGGAGATACATGGAAATAGCAGTGCTTAGATGGATGGATCCGCAACAGGGGCCGACTCGACAGGTGCTACCGCGCGCACCTCATCGGACGTATTCGGATAGATCTTCTTCAATTCGTCATATAGAATCGTATAAATATTACTATTAAGCTGATCTGATGTAATGTTAACATTAACGGATTTCAGATCAATAAAAGACTTACCCGCCTCACGGCAATCCTGATCCCAGAAGACGCGATAGTTTGCACGAACGTTGTAATTACGATCTGACGATGAGGGATTTTGTCCATTCACACCCTGATTATTCTGAACCAAATAGATGGTCTCCGTTGCAAAAGAAATATATGTACCAGCTTTCTGAACACCATTGGAACACTCGTATACATCGTTATTGATAAGACCCATTCTATTAAAATAGTGATGAAAATGTTTTAAGCTGTTATAAACATAAAATTGAAACGCGATGATTGAGTTAAATCAATCATCGCTCTCTCATAATGTCCATGTCCCGTACTCGTACACTTGATACCATCTCCGAAATCATAATGCCAAGCGGCTATGTCACCCGTAAGCTCGATTTCCTTGGTACGATTCGTGTGTATGGACAGCACTATTTCAATATATGGCGACGATACAATAACGTGTATGAAATTGTGATCGAGGACTTTTCTGGAGATTTTCACTTTCACAAGGACTATACCATTCGCGAATCCATTCAAAAAGTGCTGTGCTTGTCCGATGAACAGATTCGCGGAATTTATACCATTGAGGCAATTTCATTCAAGCACCGCGCGGATGTATCAGAAGATGTTACGTCCATGCGTTGGACCGAAATCGAACATCGCTGGTATGCCCTTGACATGAATTTGGGTGGAATTCTTCACGACTTTCATCATATTCAGAATGTAGAGAATGATGATGATGGCGATGACGATGATATGAAGGAGGCAGAACAAACGCCTCCGCCGACCATCGCAAGCATCCCCAACGCACCTGTTGCAGACCGCAATGTTCTCTTCTCGCCTGCCGCAACACCGATTCGACTAACCGACCGCTTCACAGAACTTGATGATTTTACCCTGTTGCGCAATGGAACCAAAATCGCTAAGCCACGTCATTAGATACTTTACTTCCGCACAATACAATACAACATCGTTGGATTAATCAAATTAAACTCCAAATCGAAAAAATCCGCTTCACACCAATTGCTTGGATATTCGAGTGACTTCTCTTCAAATAGCGAACTATAATCAAAAATGGAAATTCCAGAATAATAACATGCGGAACGAAACTGACATTCAGCATTAAACCAATAATCATCTGCTGCAGGAGATCGAGGGAGACCATACATGGTTCCCAAAGAGGGAATCATAAAAAATAAATCGCGCCGAATCACATACAAATTATTTTTTCGTATCGTGAGGATGTATCGACCCTGTTTCAAATATTGATTGAGAGCCGTTTCATAGGGCATATCAGTGACACCGATTGGTGGACGATCAGCATCATTTAATACATAATCCGCAAAGATACGTGTCATATTTGGAATCGTGGTATCCGATATCACTGTGGCCATAAAATATTGAAGGAGACTGCGATCCGTCACCTCGATCTCGGATCGTACCATTTCTTCTTTGATTCGTTGAACACGCTCTGCTACCTCCGCATCCGTCCAGGTCAGCCAGTGAAAATCAACCGGTTTGGCATAAATCGAATCCGTTCTCGCACGAACCAGATAATCGTATTGAAAACCGTGCGTTTGTTCGTATAAACATACCTTCATATGTGCCAACTGTAATTGAAAGTATTCGATCATAGAACCACTTGTACGAAGATAATTTTTCCATCCATTGTCCAGCTGGATGTTTTGTAGAATCGCATCACGATGTGTAATCCATTCAGGATGCGCTGCCAATGAAAACCATTCGATCGATTTCATATGACTGCCCATTTGTTCTGAGAACCAGGTCGTCCATTCCTCATCGGGTTGCTGGGTATCGTTTTGAACGCATAGAAATACATCGACGTTGTTATAAAGAACATTCTGTTTAAAATACCGAATGGTTTTTTTGACGGTACGAAGGGCACCTGTGAAAATAACGACGGTTCGCATTAGTTATCCACTGTCGATGTGATTTAGGTTCCGAAATAAAATCCAACAGAAAGACAGATGGAAACCTATTTTGTTGGAACAAAAACTCGTCCCGAGTATTTAATTGAAATCTTTCCCACACGAAAAACGGTACGGGTTTATCGACCAGATCGCCATAGTAAGGGACTAGATGCTTATGAGAAATATATATTGGGTGAACTAGTCAGTGAAACCAAATATAAGGCGATCCATTTTTCAAAACCTCCTGTTCCATACAAAGCGTTAAAAGATGCACCCCCTATTATGTATGCCCCCCATGTCATGGTTGTTTTCAAAAAAGAGGGAATTATATTTGGTAAAGATATGAAGAAAATAAAATTAATTTGATGTTCCATTTTCTAAAAATTGAATCCAATCGGCGGATTAGATCAAATCACCCGCCATGTCAAAGAAAGGTCCTAAAATTGCTCGCCCCGTCCAAGAGGAGATTAAAAAAACAGATAGACTCGAGAATATTCTAGAACCTTATGAACATCAGGAATTCCTACCAAGTCATGTCGTTCCACAAATTATTCAACTCTCCTTTCCATCATCTACGATTATTCATACCTATTCACCGCATCATCATATCATCAAACTACCCATTCGCGAGCTACTTCAAGCTTCCATTTCCAACTGGCAATTTAATCGGCCGGCCGATCGAACGCGTTGTGAAGACATTGGACGCTATATAGCGATTTCTAAAAAACCAGTGGATACTATGCTCTATGTCAGTTTTAATAACAAAAAACGGACATTCGATGTTATTGACGGAATTCACAGATATACCGCACTTGCCATTATTAAAGAGACCTCCGCACATCTGGATTTTATCTCAGGAAACGAATGTAGCGGCGACATGACATGGCTATGGGATTCATTTATGATTCTTAATGTACGCATGAATGCGACAGAAGGAGAGTTAATCGAACTCTTCAAATCATTGAATAAGAGTAATCCAATTCCTGAACTGTATGTTCGCGATGTAGTAAAAGATAAACGGGAATATATACAATCCGTTGCCGTCAAATGGCAGAATCGATTCAAACCCCACTTTTCAGCATCAAATAAACCCAATCGACCACATATTAATCGCGATCGTTTCATTGATGTATTGGACGCTGTCTATGACAAATATCATCTAACGGAAGAAACCAAGGAAAAACTAGAACAAACACTTGAGAGAAACAACGCGCATATTTCACAAAACATACCGAAAAAACTACCTACAACCATTCGTGAGAAATGCGAGGCATCAGGATGCTGGCTGTTTCTTTATAGCGCAGAGGATCTGATAAAAATGCTTTAGTCATGTTCATTTGTTATATTTTTATAACAATAACTAAAATAATAAACATTTCGTAAAGAAATAGATTTAAAACCTAGAAATAATGAATAGAGAAGGATGTCGTCTAAACCAAATCATAAGATAAATAAAACCAAAAAAGCAAAAAAGAAAAATAATACTGCTAGTATCCCATTTATTCCACTAGAAAATGAAGTTACTCTTGTTACATTACATGACTCTATAAGAATGATGCAATCATATATGGTTTCTAAATTTGAGAGTTTAGATAAATTAGAACGTACGGTGTCAGGTATACAGAGAGATATCAAACGAATCGACGATTATATCAAAGTTGATGCAAAAATTCAAGAGAAAAATGATTTATATTTTATTACTAAATTGTACCTTCACAATCATCAAAACAAATTTGTAACACAATTGAATATCGATGGTCTATACGACCGTTCTGGAAATCCACTCACTAATTTTGATGAAATCGTAATGATTCATAACCTCCACATGCCATTTGTATTTCCATTACGTGATATGGATATGATTGAATATATTGCAATTGAATCAAAACATTCTGTGTCCAAAACAAAGGTAGATGCGAAAATACGACAAATGACACAATTGTCTACTTATTTAGCAGAGGTATCACGAGGTGATGATGATAAATTAATAGGACATGATAATTTTATCGATATGATTCATCAATTTGTAGAGGAGACACATTTACCTCTTCAACTCATTCATCGACCCATCACTCTTTTGTTTGCGTCAGACGATATTTCAGATCCATTGACGGAATATATCACAAAAATTCATGAAGGAATTGATAATGAACATACATACGATGAAATTGTTAAAAATATATTTTTTAAGAATTCGAATGTTCGTAAGATACTTAAGAGTATAGATAAAGATAAACAAATACCATTGGTAACGAAAGAAAAGATTAACGAAAAAACTGCGACGATGTCAAGTATCCGAGATGCATTTACGAATGAATTACAGCATATGGCAGATCTTAGTATTAATGAACATCTTACACCCTATCAATCGCTAGCAGATGCGTTTCACATAATGAAACATCATATCGGATATGTCCGCTTTGGTGTAGCATATTGTCCCACATTATTTCCAGTACAATCGTTGAATCGTATGATTTAAATGCGCCTAGCACGAATTGCGCGCAATAAAAATAAAGATAATAACGCAAATCCAGCAGACATAGAAAGTACAGCAATGATCAAACCAATCATCTTCTATTACAATCTCATAAATTTGATCCTATCCTTTCCTAAAAAACAGTCAAGGATGGGCTCGGACAGACAAAGTTTCGGTTGTGTCGAATACACATTAATCGTAGCAATATGCGCTATGTTTGGAGTCATATTGTACGCTAGTTTACAATATAATCCTCACGAAACACACACATCAATAACATCACAACCATCCCAGACAACAAAAACGTTAAAAGTATCAAATCAACCATATTCTAATCCATCGATTGGAAATAAAATGGGCCATGTGAAAGGTGCTACGATGGGTTCTACGTTAGGCGCTGCGATTACGAAAAGCGCTGCGATTACGAAAAGCGCCGCGAAAGGTGCCGCGAAAAGCACTACAAAACCATCACATCATTCGATACGTTATATACCCATTCATCTACATAAAGGAATGCGTTACGTGCCGATTCGACTGACACCTGAAGGCCAAGAGGCTGATTGATAAATTTGATGAATACAATGCTATATATGTTTGGTAAAAACCATGTCATTCGAAGAACTTCTCCAACGCGCTAATTCTGAGCCGAACTATGAACAATTACAAAAGAGGCTGCTGTATATTGTTCAAACCACACAGGATCTATACTATATGGCACGATTTATTGAGCCTTTCCTTCCACATGTTAATAGTGGTAGTATGAATACATTCCATACGATGCTACAGAATGGAGTAAACTCTACCTATCTCTTTCCAGGATTGATTCATAATGTAATCAATGAGTGTCGTACAAATGAACGTCTTCTTCAATTGGTTCAGGTAATCGTAAAGAAATATTTGTAAAAAGAGGTAATGTTATTTTTCATAGTCTAAACTACACCCGCATCCTATCCATAGAATGTCGGACTCAGACGATGACATTGGGCCTGGCGGTAGTTATTATCATTCCTATCGTTACATGATGTCGCCTGAGTTCACTACTTTTTTTGGACTGGATCCACGATATCGGTTCAATTCGCGACATCTGGTACGCGTGATCATAGACTACGCGAAATCGCATAATGGAATCATGAATCACGAACTCATATACGATAAGCCGCTCTGGAGACTATTTCGTTTGTCAGATGGCGAGTCCTTTAAGATACGACGTATTGATCGATACTTGTACCCTCTTCGTAATCAGATTCGTCCCTGTCCAATTTGCGAGAAACCTCGACCCTTTGATACATGCTACCCCAATCGAGTATGCGACGACTGTAATACTACTCAAGTAAAGCAACCACGTATTGAGCCTGGAAACCTTGCAGGTAAGATATTGGCTGTTATGAAGAAACCTATTGAGGAGCCAAGATATATTATGATACATGGGGTCAAATGTAGACGTTCCTATCATGACGACTCGGATCTCGATGCCATCGCATACTGTCCCCTTTGTCAATCAGGGGTGAACGAAGAACGACGTCTGGGTGCCTTTTGTATTCGATGTGCGCGCTCCGAAGAATTGGTGGATGCCAAAGGAAACCGTGTTCGATTCAAACCATCTACCTATTATGATGAGGAGGACGGGTATGCGGTATTACACTATGAAAACGGAGAAATTGTGACACGGTTTCATATGGGTGAATTCCCCTGTTTCTTTCGTGGCATACCGTGTGTTGCAGAAGATACGGGATCAAATGATTGTATCATTGTCCGATTTCGCGATAAAATATCGAAAACATGGGAACATATTTGGCGCCCAGACTCATTCAAACCATCCGAAGAATCTGTTCACCCACCAACCGATTCAGATTGGCTCGATGCCTCTTATCCACGATGGAGTTCATGGACTAACACAACCTAACTCGATAAATTTGATGAAAATATTTCTAATGATAGAGGATAGAACCATGCTTCGCCTTCTCTCCACGCTCGCTGTACTCGCATCAACCTATGCTTATCGACAAGATCTCGCAAAACTCCCCAACGGAAATTCCTATGGGCTAACACTGGGTCATCCAGGCGGCGCAACCGGTCGTACTACAAAAATCGCATCCTCGTTTTACGCAATGGGTCAAACCTGGAACAAAGCATTCTGTCTTGCGGATGCGGATGGAGATGGTCAGTCCAACGGATTGGAAATGGGCGATCCGTGCTGTAAGTGGTCGCCTGGACAGGTTCCTCAATTTACAACAGGCCTATCCGACCCGAACTCAGCAGCATCTATGACAATGACACCGATGCCCCCTTGTATTATGGCGAATGCGAATGTGTACGAAAATGCGAATGCGAAACTACAGTGCGCGGTATGTGTTCAGGCCCTTCAACTCGACCTTGCCAAACCATCAGATAATGCGGCAGAGTTTAGTTTGACATCAGTGAAGTCATGTAAGGGCGCGACACAGGATGACGAACAGAAGATTCTGTGTGTGGCGACATTGATTAAGAATGCGGACCAGCTACTAATGGACCAAAAGAATGGCGTAACTCCTACCCAGTCCTGTATGAACTTGGGACTTGTCTGTACTCCTACTACTGCGCCCACAAAAGCACCCACTGCTGCTCCTACTAAGGCACCCACAGCTGCTCCAACTACAGTGCCTACTATTACTCCGACTGCTGCTCCAACTACAGTGCCTACTGCTGCTCCTACAGCTGTTCCTACAACATTGCCAACTGCACCGCCGCCACCTCGTATGAACTCGATGCTTCCTGGTCCTGGTGTATGCTCATGCGGCAAAACACGTGTCAATGTAAAATCATGTGATTCGGCAGAATGTTTTGAGGCATGCGATAAAAAGAATCTTGGTCATGGTGTTTGTGTCACAAACCACGCTCTTCAAACTGTTACCGCGACGGAAACCACCACATCAGCAACAACGACCGAAATTAGTATCATGGTTCCTATTCTTATATCCGTTGCGGCATCGATAGGAGGCGTAGTAATTCTATCCCTTGCTCTGTGGCGCTATCATGTGAATAAACAAATATTATTGGAAGCAGACGAGTCTGATTATCAACCGCTACCCGATATTACGTATTCGCATTAAGACATTATGATATAACCCATAAAAAATAAGATATCTATTTATTTTTTATGTATTACACCCATTTTTGTTTCACAGGATTCCAGAACTCGTCCCGCTCAGGCTTCTCTGTAATAATATAGACGGGTTCGATGCCAAAGAGCAACTCTCGGTCCAGTGTCTTAATATAGTCAAAGAGAACATGATTCAATGATTCTGTCTTTTCACGTGTCACGGTAAGATACATCCAACGCTTGAGTCCATTGATGCGAATCATACAATACGAGCGTTCCTGTGTCGGTTCGCCTATCAGGTCTGACGACAGCCATTCAAAGACGGTTCCTACATACGCCCTCGCTCGAGCCTCTGCTGCCGCTTCCCACTGAGTGGTATTGGGGTTCTTTGATGGAATATTGAGACCCAGCGATGAGGGTACAATCGTTCCCTTACACTTCTCTTCATCCTTGCGGCGCACCTCAGGTGAATAGATGGCCTTCACATTATAATGGGGGAGACCGCCTTTATTCATAGCATTATATTCGTTTCGATGAGTCTCTTTTGCACGCATATTCTCTCGCTCTTCCTTCTCCTCGTCTGTCAGTTTATCCATTGAATTCAAGTGAGCGAGACGTTCTGCCCACTTATCCTTCGCCTTTTTTTCATTGATTCTCCACTGTACCATCATGTCTTCGATACGTTTTTTCTGTTCCGTGCTGGTCAGCGCCTTGGGGCGAGTCAGCCATTCCAGTACATGGATAGCTATCATGGAGATGAAAACGATGAGGAAACTAAGAGCAAACATAGTTAAATCCATGGTTGTGGTTGATTCTTTTTTCTGATAGGAAATTGCGTCAATTTTTTATCTTATTCGCAGGCGTTAGCAAGCATTGCCTGTCTCTTGGCTTGGAATCGTGTAGGGTAACGATGTGTAGTTGGCTTCCATTCTCGTTTGATATTTCTGCGCTTTTTCTGTTTTGGAATGTTTATGGGAAATTCTTGTGCGCGATTTTCTTTAGGACACAGGAGGATACCAACAAGGGCCGCAACATTAATAGCAAGAATGATATCGATAATAATTGTAACAAGGGTAAGAAAAGTCATGTTATTGATTCCTTTTTTTGATTGTATGTTATGTCAAATTTTACATTTTGTTTTATAAAAATTGAAATTGCGATAAATACATACAAAAATCACACATATATGACTACAATCTATATTCTTCGACTACAAGGCGGATATTATTATGTAGGAAAGAGCGATAATGTTATGCAGCGATATAAACAACATCTTGATGGCAAAGGTTCTGCGTGGACAAAGATGTATCGGCCTGTTTCGGTAGAGCGTCTAATGGAGAGTCATACATCATTTGACGAAGATAATTATACAAAAGAATATATGAAGAAATATGGTGTGGATAAGGTTCGCGGCGGTTCCTATGCAAACATAGTTCTTACCGATGAACAAGAGGCTACCCTAAAGCGAGAATTTCGTGGAGCAGATGATCGATGTCAGCGATGTGGTCGTGTGGGACACTTTATTGGAAACTGTTATGCTAAGACAGAGGTAGATGATGTATTTACGAATCGCTATGATTCAGAGAAGGATGAAGAGGAAGAGGATTCAGACGTTGATTCTGAGGATGATGATTCTGATGATGATTCTGACGATGATTCTGACGATGATTCTGATGCGTGTTTTCGATGTGGCCGTGAAGGGCATTATTCATCCAAGTGTTATGCATCAAGAGACGTATATGGAAATAGACTATAAAACAAAAATATGTTTATTTTTGTTTTATCATTATGAACTAATTTTATCATTACGTCATTTGAATCTGACAAGGCGGAACAAACTTTGAAATGCCCTTCACATACTTGACGATACCCTTCTTGATCACCGCCGAATCTCGCAGAACCGCCATGACATTAGAACGGATCGTGTCGGCTGACAATTTATGGTGCGCTTGAAGCAACGATACCAATTCTCGCACTTCAATCTGTTCTCCAGGAACGCACACCTTCATGATCGATGTCACCCAGATCCGTTCCTTCTCTTCCCCCGATTCGCGAAAGACTCCTTCAGGCATCACAAAAGGTGCAGCGACTTCCGAAACATTCCTCACCTTTTTCAAGATCCGATCAATGCGATCTTCACATTCATCGATCAGATCCGTTGTCCATCGTCCAATCTCGTCCAGATGCGCTCGATGTCGCTTCCAATCTGTCCTGCGCTTTGCCAGCTCTTCCACGGCTCGCTCTAATTCACGAACGATCTCCACACGATCAAACCCATTATTCTCTTCACGGTGATACTCCCACCAGATCCGAAATAGTCCCAGTAACATTGAGAATACTTTGTGTTCATCCTCTCCACAGAACTCTTCAAAACGGTTGATATAGATCATCATTTTATCCCCATCAAATTCACAGATCAGTGGGCTTCCGCCATTCTTTCCGTGAATGTCGGTTGATTTGCTAATCATCACACCAATGTTCGCCTGAGCATTCTCTTTCAGATCACGCAAAAACTTTTCGACTTCTGCCTTGGGAACAAGTGATGTATAATTTTTGAGTTCCCACATAATTACATGCCCCTCAAGATCCATAGCGAAATCCATCTCATGTCCCGCACCCAGACCTGTTGATTTAAGTGCGAATCCAGCACCAAGTCCATAATAACGTTTCAGCTTCTCTCCAAACTGCTCTTCATAATCGTTACCCTTTGTCTTGACATTCGCTGCCCGCTTTCCTAGATTGGCTGACAATTTAGCGATTTCTTCGCTCTGTTTCGCAATGCTCTCCTGAAGTCTTGAATAGGCCGCCTCCATTTTCACGAGCTGTTGTTCTTTGGATGCCACTACGCGCCCCATCAACTCCTCGGTGCGTTTTACGGCTTCTTGAATATCCTCCGCACGAGACTCCTCCAGTACCTGTTTGCGCGATTCAAGTGTCTCGTATCGCGCCACTAGAATATCATGCTCCTTACGCAGAAGTCGAATACTTTCTTCATTCTCCTTGGAACAGGCGTCGCGTTCCGCTCGAGTGGCGATTTTAATACGGTCCAACATTTCTGCACTGACAGCCGCCTTCTCGCATCCCAATGATGTAAGCTCTTCGGTCATTTTTCCAATACGTTCTTGATAGGAGGCCTGAATCCGCTGGATTTCAGCATCTTTCTCTTCGGTCAATCGACGCAGTTCATCATTGGATCGTCGTGTCTTGACTGAGTTTTGAATAGTTGCGCCGAGTACAAGAGCTTCTTCAATTTCTGCGATGCTTCCCTTTGTATACACGGCAGGAAGTTCGAATTCCTGTCGTACATTCAGATTAATGGGCTTGGTGAAACGTGGTAAACGGCCGTTCATCTTTACATAAAAAACGTATCGAACGTTTAGGTTCAGAAAAGTAAATGAAAATGTACATTTACTTTGTATCATTTCCAGCGTCATCCATAATATATACATAATCTATTTACATCGTCGCATTGTTTTCTTTGATTTCTTTGATTTCTTATTGCGTCGTGTACGTCCTCCCTTTTGCGTTCTTTTTCCAGCTGCTTCGCCAATTTCAAAAGAACGCATTTTTATAAGACCAAGTTCAGGGTTAATATCTTCATACATCTCATCAAAAGCTCTCTCTTTTTGTTCCAAATTGAGTCTCGCCTCATGACGCTCTCGCCCAACATCCATCGCATGTTCTATTTTGTCAATATCATTTGTAAGAATATCCCGTTCGTCTTTATTTAATATACCCATTTCATCATTTAATAGCCTATCAAGGTATTCGTGGAGATCTCTTAAATTTTTATAGAACATATTTTCTTGTTGTCCAGCGATCCTATGTGCCATATCTATATAGAGTCTATTTTAATTATTTTTTATGACTAGATGAATGATATTGATCGATTTCGACAGAACTTCTTTGATACCGTAATTGAGATCGAACAGAGGAAACAAAAAGAGGCAAAACACATACAAGATAATTGCTTTCACGTGTATAATATTATTGGAAATACGTATTCCAATAAATACCAGCATCGTACCTGCTCGAAATGCGGCCACGCCACAGTAAAAAGCATAAAAGTATGGAATGGAACAAAGGGATGTGTGGTTTCATAGTCACAATCTTTGATTGCTTCGCATAGTCGCTAGACGCTTGCGTAAAGAACGCAACTGTAAATTAGTATACGGTAAGTATAATGTTGGAGTGGTTCATTGATTTGATCACATCGTTCATCACATGGGTTCTATCTCTCTTCGGCATTGATTATGCGAAACTTTCGGAAAAGAAGGTGGACTTTGCCCCCACTGTAGAGATCGTGCCAACTGTCGAGGCACCCGTTCCACTAGACGCACAACTACCATAAATAGTAATTAAGATTCAATTATTAAATCGTATTATTATTATGACGAATATGATTTAATAATATCTATATGCGAACTTTTTCTCTTAAAATGTTTTACAGAATCACCGACTTCTCGTGACCCACTCGTAGGCGAGTATTAAGCATAATGTCATATCCCGCATCCTCAATGTTCTTGCAGAACGCCACATCCTCGCTACACATATCGACCATCTCCACTCCTTCCTTACTACGGATACGCTGGAGTTCACGATTAAAGTACGGATACTGAAGATCATCTAGTACCTCCTTGCGGCAAGCAAAGAAGCCCATGCCCGTATAAGAAACCTTCATAAATTCAGGATCCGACAATGGCTTGAGTGGCTTCTTTGCCTCTTCATGTGCCTTGCGTTCCTCCAACTCATCCGAGAACTTCTTGATAGCATCTTCTGTATCCTTTGGCGTGAGAAATTGGAACGTACCATTCTTGGCAAAGTACTCCTTGTTCCAATCTTTAACGACCGCAAACTGTTTATTGTTACTCATCATGTAATAACCAGAAACGACAGGATGGAGCTTAGTGCTTTCAATCAATTCAATAAGCTGTGCTGCAGAAAATACGACATCCGAATCAATGCTGACAAATACATCATAATTATCACCGTTAAATGGCTTCTGGTTCTTGCCACGACGAACATCTAGACCAAGCGTTTGCATACGGGCAAAGGGAACAAATGAACTCTTACCAGGACTGATGATAATGTCAAACAGATTCGAGGAAATAAGAACATGAAGAGCCTGTGTCCAAGAAATAAGAAACGCCTGGCTAAAGTGATCGCCAGGAAGAGCGATAATAATACGGGATTTCTTTCGTGGCTCGGAGGGGGCAATCACTTGATTCGCCTCTGACTTTTGCACAGAAGGGACAATTACTTCGTTCACTTCAGACATTTTCTATTTATTTATTGAAATAAATCTTTAGGTTAATAAATACAAATTTAAAATTGAAATCCATATTTTGCCAGATCAAACATCATCCACAGATCCCAAACATGTGTCGCCAGAAACGCCGAGAGCAGAAGAAATTGTTAGAGATTGGAACAATCTTTATGGAGGATATTTCGATGCCCATCTCCCAACGTGTCAAGGCGTTGCGTGCCTTTCTGAAAGAATTCCGTATCGAGTCAGAAAAACTTAAAATGACCCAGTTCAAAAAGATAAATGGATTCGCAGCAGACGACGACCATGCCAAACGAGCTCTTATTGACCAACTTGTATATAATCATTTGAAACGATATCCAAAAGACGATGATGAACGCAATGAATATACTCAATCACGAAACCCCATGATGAAAATCGGATGGAGACCGTCAGCATAACATTTCACTAAACAATAGAAGCAATGAAGCGTCTCCTCTATGGTGTAGCTAGCATATCCTATTCCTATGGATTTTGTCGAAGCTGGACATTGCCCATGTGGAACACGGAACATAAAAAAAACGCGACACCCTTTCGAGTAATTTTAGCGTGTACAATGGGAGTGATATACACCATCCCTCCTTTTTGTTTGGTGAAATATGCTGAATTAGGATGGAGAATTTATGATCAGAAACACGGTATTCCTCCGAGAGGTGATCATTGGGCCGAATGGGGATTTTATCACCCGCGTGTCTTCTAAACCTAAAAACTCAATATTGCTATTATATATTGGAAATGCCAAATACCACCATTTTTCCTCATCTCATCTTTAAAACGCTCTCTTGTTGGTACTTTATGGGTTCCATCACCCATATGAAGGTCATTATTGAAAATCAACAGAAGCAGAACGAATTATTGCGCGATATCGCCAAGCGCTTGCCTAAAAATGAATAGCATGGTATCTATCATATGAAGTATACTCGGAACAAGCTCGTAAATTCTTCTGATTATTGGAATGGTGCCAAACCGTTGCCCGATGAAATTAACGTGATCAGCTATCATCCTCAAATGGCTGAATTTGAACTTCTTTCCATTCTCTGTACACTACATGGCTACCCTACCGCATATGATTTGCTAACGGGTTCAGTATCCGATACCGAAAAGGATCGTGATATCAGTTCCATCATGACTGCATTTCAATCCTATCTTCATCCAAAAATGCCTACATCCAATTATACAGAATCAGATAAGCGTTTGAAATCACCTAGTGCGAAAAAAGGGGCCAGTGCGATTGATTCCTCGTAAAAATTGATTTGTCTGTTCTCCATAAAAAAATTACACCATGGCTGCTGAATCCGAATCCACATGTTTGAAGAACCAAGTCGTTGAACCCGAGATGTGCGGCATCTGTTCCGACCGATTCACTGCGATTCTTCGCAAGAAAACCACTTGTAAATTCTGTCACGCAAGCACATGCTCCAAGTGTGTCGAACAATATCTACTTACCCGCCACGAAGATGCTCATTGCCTTCATTGTCGTGTTAACTACAATGACGCAACTCTCCAGGAAATTTGTACTCGCACTTATCTTCAACAAACCTACTTCAAGCATCGCCAAGAAGTTCTTATCAATCGTGAACGTGCGAATCTTCCCCTTTTACAAGATCAGGCTAGACGTGAGAAACGTCAAAGAGATATCGGTGTGCAAAATGTAATTATCAATAAACGTATTTTGGAACTAAAACAGAAACGCAATGAAATTCAAACCGAACACCATAACCTATACGTACTAACGTATGGCACGCAGCGACTTCAAGGGAGTGATCATACTAAACGACTCATCAAACTTCAAGAACTTATGGATCAGATGGATGATATTCAAGGACGCATTCGTGAAGAAAAGCATCTCTTGTATGTATTACGCTTTTCGACCGATACAGGCGCCACTGCAGGAGACGATGAGAAGAGAGAAGAGGAGAAAAAGAAGTTTGTTCGACGATGTACACGTGACGGATGCCAGGGATTTCTTAGTACAGCATGGAAGTGTGGATTGTGTGAATGGCACAGCTGTTCAAAGTGCTTCGCTGTCAAAGGACTGGCACACGATGCCGCACACGAGTGTAAAAAAGAGGATATAGAAACAGCCGAACTTATTAAGAAAGACTGTAAACCGTGTCCAAAGTGCGGTGAATTTATTGAAAAGAGCAGCGGATGTGATCAAATGTTCTGCATTAGTTGTCAAACGCCCTTTTCATGGATCACGGGCAAAATTGTCACATCAGGTCCGATTCACAATCCTCACTACTACGAATGGCTGAAACGTACAGGCGGCAGCGTTCCACGCAATCCTGCCGATGTCCCTTGCGGCGGCTTCCCTGGAGCATGGGAACTCGTACGATTTCCTCGCGGTATGAAACGGAATGTGAGCAATCTCTTCTATGAGTTTCACCGCATTTGTATGGAACTACAAGAGTTGTCGACACGACAATATCGCACTCATATTGACCAAACTCCGTTGAATCAATTAAACATCAAGTTTCTCCTTGGTGAAATAGACGAAAAGAAATGGGGGCGACTCTTGGCCGTTCACGAAAAGAAACGTAAACGTGATGCTGAAATTCAAGAAGTGCTTGGCGCATTTCGTATGGTTGCCGTGGAACTCATCAATCGTGTCCAATACTACCGTGATGAACGTGTACGAAGCTTCGGTGAACTACCCATTCCTGCTGCTGAACAGTTCCTTGTCGACCTCAATGTTCAAATTCAAGAACTCGTTACGATGATTAATGATGCGCTGCGCACAACGAGTATCACGCACTCCTATAGCGTTCCCTACATTCATATCACCTGGAATGAAAGAGAACAAATCAATACTTATCGCGCGTTGACTAAAAACTTTAAGGCAGAAGTGAAGAAACCACGTGCCGCTAAAAAAGAGAAAAAGGTGGAATCGGATGATGAATCCGATATTGAATCAGATGTAGACGTTGTACCCCAAGAAACACTTCCACAAGACCCTTTCCGCAATGATCATATTCAGGATATGCATGAAGAAGAGCTACTCCAACAAGCTATTCGTAATAGCCTTGGCCTCTAAAACAGCATATATGTATTCTATTTTTATTGCCATTTCCAACTAGATATGCGATATGGATACTGGTATGCGTTCTTTCTGTTTATTCTTCTTATAATCATCACTGTTTCTACGGAGGGCTTTTATGGCGGTGGAGGCAGTCATGGTGGAGGCGGAGGTCATAGCAGTGGTCACGGTCACGGTGGTGGTCATGGTGGTGGTCATGGTGGAGGCAGCCATGGTCATGGTGGCATTTATCGATGGGGTGGTGATGGAGGTGGCAGTGGTGAATGGGGTTGGTGGCCATGGGCATGGTGGCCTTACGATTGGTGGTATGGCGATTCCTATATATTGGTTTAATTAAATAGAAACATACCATAGTATGTCACACGATGTTATTATTGTCGGTGCAGGAATTGCGGGATTGCGTACGGGCATCAAAGTTCTTACAGACTATCCCCATTTAAAATGTATTATTCTTGAAAAATACAATTACAACGGTGGTCGCGTTATCACCTATCATAAATCCATTCCTGGTGTCGGCAAAGTTCAGTGGGAAAACGGCGCAGGACGTATTTCGTCTACCCATAAAAATGTATTGGCGCTATTAAAACAATACAAACTAACCACCTATCCTATGTCAGGTGATGCGATGTATTTGTCGGATGAAATGAGACAAAATCGGTTTTCAGAACTACGTGACGCATACCTTGAACCACTTCGTCGTTTACCAAAAGACGTATTACAATCCCATACCTTGGGACAAGTATCCGAAATGGTTCTTGGATCAGTACGAACTCGTGAATTCTACTCCCAGTTCCCTTATTTTTCAGAAATTCATACATTACGTGCTGATCATGCGATCTATGTATTCGATTATGAATTAGGTTCGATGTCTGGATTTGTGGGATGTAGCGAAGGATTGTCGGCATTGATCGATGGAATGGTGGACCAATTTCACAGACTAGGTGGAATGATCGAACATGGTCAAGAGGTGATCTCTGTTTCCTCTCTAAAAAATAAGTCGGTAGAAGTGGTGTGCAAACAACGTGATATGAAATATCGCCAAACCTACGTGGCGCCTATATGTGTCATGGCACTTCACAGCGAGGCCATGAAACATATCCGCGGTGTCTCCCACTTGCCCGTGTTAGACAAGCTCATAATGAATCCTCTCCTTCGCATGTATGCTGTATTTCCTGTTCAAAAAGGGAAATCATGGTTTTCAGGGATGCCCAAGATTGTTACAAATGATCCTGTTCGCTTCGTCATTCCGATCGATCATCGAACGATCATGATCTCTTATACCGATGGAAACGATGCTCGATATTGGATGCGAAAAGATCCCGAAAAGCTGGAGAGCGAAGTGATGGATCATATCCGATCACTCTTTCCTGATCACGATATTCCTGATCCGATCTTTTTTAAAACCCATGCCTGGACCGAGGGATGCACGTATTGGAAACCTGGAAAGTACGATATATTCGAAGAAAGTAAAAAATCGCTTCATCCCGATCCGTTCCATATGCCTGGCCTGTTTCTATGCGGCGAATCCTTTGCTGTTCTTCAGTGCTGGATGGAATGCGCGATCGAACAGTCTGATCACATGACCGAACATCCGATGTTTCGTAAAGCGCTTAAATCCATTCTGTGATCATACCATAGAATGTGTGGTATTTTCGGTGTCGTGAATTATCAAAAGTCGGATCTGATCAAATGGTTCCAAGATTGTTATGAGCTGACCCATCGCGGCCCTGATAATACCTATTTTGAAACCTATCAGAATGTTATTGTCGGCTTTCATCGTCTCGCGATCATGGACGACACCTTTCACTCCAACCAACCCTTTATTCTCGAAGACGATCAGCGCACCGTCATTTTCATCTGTAATGGCGAGATTTACAACTTCAAAGAACTAATCGAACAACATTCACTTGGTCCCATCAAGAACGATTGTATGGTCATTCCTGAGATCTATATGAAGTTGGCACGTGAGGGGAACGAGTTCGAATTTCATTCCGTTATCAAGGACTATGTGAAGGGCGAATACGCCTTTGTCCTTTTTGAATTTGATCGTCTCAAGAATTTGAGAAAGGTCGTTGCGTGCCGTGACGAGATCGGTATTCGACCACTATATGCCAGTCAATCCGATGAGCATCTTGTTTTTACTTCTGAGCTCAAAGGCGCTCTTCATTATCCTGGCGCGATGCTCGAGTTTCCGCCTGGCATGATGTACGTTTACCATATGAACGAGTTGGGACGAACGCATTGCGACCGTCTATCTTGTCGCACATTGTTTGGGTGGAAGATGATGAATGATATCGATCATTTGAAATCAGTGCGCGATTCCGTCATGAATTCGGTGCGTCGGCGGCTGGCCGCCGATAAACCCATTGCGTGGCTCCTTTCAGGTGGCGTGGATTCCAGTCTTGTTGCTGCACTGTCTGCGAAAATGCTCGGTAAACGCATTCGCACCTTCTGTTGTGGTATGAATGAGGGAACCGATTTGGTCCATGCACGTGCCGTTGCGAAACATATCGGCTCAAACCATACCGAAGTCTATTTTACGCCCGATGAGGGTCTTGCTGCCATTGATGACGTGATTCGTACCATTGAGTCGTGGGATACCACTACTGTTCGCGCATCCGTTGGCCAATACCTTGTATCCAAATTTATTGGAACGCATACCGATTGTAAGGTCGTGATGGTCGGTGAAGGTCCCGACGAAGTATGCTCTTCCTATCTATTTAACTGGTATGCGCCTAACGGTGAAGCACTAGATGCCTCTGCCAAAGAATATGTCAAGAATATTCATTATTACGATGTGAAGCGTGCGGACCGTTGTATTGCGCGATGGGGTCTAGAGGGACGCGTACCTCTCTTGGATCCCGAGTTCATTCGGGCCTATTGGGCCATTCCTGCTGAACAACGTATGCCAACATACAAAGGGATGGAGAAGTGGTGGCTTCGGGAAGCATTTGCGGGAACGGGTCTGCTCCCTGATTCAGTACTATGGCGCAAGAAGGAGGCGTTTTCAGATGGCGTATCAGGACAGAAATCATGGTTTCAGATCATCCAGGAGTGGGTGGACGATAAGGTGACAGCAGAGGAACTGGCAGCAGCAGCAGAGAAGTATCCTTACTGTACACCGAGTACCAAAGAGGCCTATTACTATCGCAAGGTGTTCTGTCAATATTTTGGAGAGCATCGACAGGAAGTGATTCCAGGCTACTGGCAGCCCAAATGGTCCGCAAATGGCGTCGAGGTGAAGGGCTACATTGATCCATCTGCACGTGTTCTAGATGTGTATGAGTAAGAGTATATAAAATTGCCATCCTAAACATCTTTTCTGAAGAAGAGTAGAATGGCAAACACGATCATCGAAGATGATTGGTTTTCCTTGGATTTAGAATCCAAACTAAATAAAAAAATAGACTCGCTTCAAACATTAGTTCATCAGCAAAATGAATCGATTCAGCATTTATCGGCCGAAATTAAACAATTGAAAAAGGATTTAGATTCGACTCATCATCGTTCGCCTTGTGAACATTTATCTTCACAAAATGATCGAACTCATCAATTGCTAGAAGAACTCAAATTGATCAAACAACGGGAACTAAACATGATGCTACGGGAAAAGATTCCCGTACCCTTCTTCTCCACCAAGAGTTCCTTCTCCCCGTCGACCCCGCCTGCCGCCAAATCCCTCCCCAGTCCGTTGTTTCTGTCTCAAGCCAATCGTTCCGCCATAAAACATTTAAATCTATAATAGATAGAAATGGACAAGCACGCTGTCTTATCATTATTTCATTTACTATTTGTTGTTCCACTGTTTCTATATATCGGATTTCAACGTTCCAGTGTTCCTCATTGGATTTATCTTGCAATCCTTACCATCGGTGCTGTAGTTTTTGTCTATCACGGATTCAAACTCTTTCTACGGCTTCAAGCTCAGTCCGCCTATTCATGGGTGAATGCGATCCATGTCCTATTGGTCGCACCCCTGTTGATGTATATCGGATATCATCAAAAAGAGACACCTCGCTCCGCCTATGAACTTTTACTGATGGCCGCGTTTGCCACTGCTGGATATCATCTATTTTCTCTTGTCCGCTATGTGGATACCTTCTCTGAGGAATCTAAATAAAAACGGCGATCTATTGGTAAGATGTCGCATTACTATAATGACGATGAATGCTATAAATGTCAATACTATACATGTTTTCTAACGGATAGTGCGCCATGGACATGTGAAGTATGTCATTTGGTAGAGGCTGGTTTTATTGATGAGAATGACCCATCTAACAATATCATATGGGGACGATATCGGCTAGAATGTGGTCATCAAGCGCATCTGCGTTGCTTGAGAAAATGGTGTAAAGAAGTCGAATATGTTGGATGCCCCTGCTGTGGTCCTATTGAAGAGGTAGAATCCAAGCAATTTTGCGACAAATGTTATGTATTTGGTCATGCCGCCACAAAATGCCCTTTATAATGTTCCATTAGAATGGACTCCATCCGACAGATGATCGTTGAAGGGCTTCAACCCGTCTTAGATGAAGTTCACCAAACAAATCCAAGGGATGCTGAAGATGCACGACGATGTTTACCCTATATTACGTGTTTTTGTTGCTTGGATACCAAGCGATACATCGGCGATGACATGTATGAATCCTATCAGATTAGAAGCTGTTCCTGTAGTGGTATCATACAAGATATTGAGTCTACCAGTGATTTGAATTACACCTATCAGAATCGGCCCTTACATTACATTGGTAGTAGTGGTACCTCAGCAATCAATACCGTGTACGACGTCATTCGGATATTAGCCGAGATCTATCGACGGGATTATCGATCGGACGAATAAAAAAGATCGCCTTCTCGCTTGTTATTAGTACGCTTCTCTATCATTTACTGGCTAATCTCCTGTAGTTTTTGGAACTTAACGTCTTTTTCGGTTTGGATGCAGTTTTTACAGTGATAATAGAATGAACAGCTGGATTGAAACTCCGTGTCGCATTTTGTACACGAAATGCTCTTATTTTCTTGATTCACCTTCATGAGAAGTTTCATCTCCTCCTGAAAGTGGACACGGAGGCAATGAATCACACAATTACCCTTTGTCAGCGCGCGAAATTCGCATCCATCAAACGGACATGTAAACTTTTTACTTTCTTCTGGATTTGCCTCCAGTTCAGGATGTTTCGAACGAATATGAAGGTCTAACGTCTGTTTCTGAAGAAAGCCCTTTTTGCACACCTTGCATACGTGATTAAGTTCCTCCATATGCTTCTTCATATGATAATGCATAGAATTCTGACGAGTTTTCACTACGTTACACTCGGGGCATACAAAGTGTCCATTCTCGTTCTTGATATAAGTCAGCGTCATGGTTTCGGGGATGAGTTGCGGAGTTGCATCTTTTTTACGAGCAATCGACATTTCAATTTTTATCTGTCGATGCATTCGACATCAGAGTTTAGGCTGGGTGCGTATCCATAAATAATCTCTCCGACAGATAGAACCATGTCACACATTCCTGCTGTCGGCTCCAAAGCCCAAGTTTTCCACGGAACTGCTAAGCACACCCCTGGCGGCCTCACCAAAAAGGACCTCATGAAGCACCACGGTCGCATCATCTCTCGCAAGAAGCATGCCGCTGGCAAGAAGGCCATCAAGCACCTCCGTGCGCTCGGATACATTGCCAAGAAGGGTACCTTCAAGCTGATGCGTAAGTCAATGGCCAAGGGCAAGGCTTCCCGTCGTCACACCCGCAAGCGTGGTGGCGCTGCTGGCAGCGTTGCGTCGCCCTTTGCAGATATGTCCGCCGCTCTGAAGCAATAAATTATTATTCTCTTTTCTTTCCATGATACGATGTCAAAAATCTCACCCTATCATAGAAATGGCCCGTTTTAAAAGTCGAAAGCAGGGAAACCGCTCACGCAAATCGTACGGTGGAGCGTTAGATGCTCTATTGGGTAACATTGGGCGCATTGTTGGTATGCGCAATAGTGTTAGCAAAGAGGCTGTTTCAGCATATGGTTTAGCAAAAGGTGCCCAGACGATTGCGAACGCAGCAAATAAGACTGTAGCGGAAGCCACCGCAGCAGCACAAGAGGCAAAGCGTAAGCAAGACGAGGCGGAAGCTGCTGCGAAACAGATTGAAGAAAAGGCAAAGGCAGATGCCGCTGTCGCTGCTGAAAAGGCCAAATCAGAGATGGATGCTGCCATCCGTAATGCGGATAGCAAAATGGCCACTAATCAGGGCAAAGCAGACGAAGAGGCCGCTGCCGCCCAACGGGCCGCTGAAGCAGCTAAAGCTGCTGCTCTTGCTGCTGCTGCCGAAGCAAAAGCAGCCGCAGAGACTGCCGCTGAAGCCGCGAAATCTGCCGCTGAAGAGGGTGCTAGAAAAGCGATAGAAGAGGCAAATGCCAGAAAAGCAGAACAGATCAAGGCTGCTCAGGATGAATTGGTGGCTGCCGAAAAGGCAACCAATGATGCGATGAAGAAGCTAGAAGAAGCGGCTAGAAAGGCAAACGAGCAATCAAAGAAAGTTGCAAATAACGCTGCTAACACTCGAAACAATTCGTTTGCAAAGGCCATGAGCAAGTTGCCAGCTGGTCAAGTTTCAGCAAACAATGTCTCTGTCTCCCTCTCAGGAGGTGCTCGTCGTAAGCATCGTACCCATAAACGTCGTGCGAATAAGCGTCGTACACACAAGCGATCTCATCGCAAGTAATCTCATACTATCATAGCAGAATGAGACGAACCGCTCGCAACATTAAGAGAAAATCGAAACGAATATCTAAAAGGACTTTCAAGCGTCGCACTCGAAAACAATCCGGTCGAGGAATTGATATCAATATGGATAAACTAAATCTTGTTCTAAATAACCGATCTCGAGCTGCTGAACTTGCGGAGATTTCTGCAAAGAAAGCCCAGAAACTCAGAGAACAAATCGAATCATTTTAGATGGCGCATGAACCATTGTATTCTCGTATTTTAATAAGTGAATACAATAGATGGGTACACGGCGTAAAAAGCGTAGTACATATCATACCCGTAAGAAAAAAGGAGGCGCTCTTTGGACACCCAATAAAGAACGCACTGTAAAGCGAAGACAGGAACTTCTTGCGTTTACTTCCAATTCTACACGAAAATCCAACATCGCTCGCCAAGCAGTTCATAATTATCTCGCCAGTGTACAAGAAGAAGAAAACCGAAATGAGACAATTGTTAATGAGGATGTATTACACGCCATTACGCCAATTGGTCCCGTGGATTTACTAGGATATATTGATTATGCGAAACGTAAATGCGAGAGTCTTATTGAAACTGCAATTCAAGCCATGATGCAACATAAAAAACGAATTAATGAGGGGCGTCGTCAATCCAAACAAGCTACCTTCCTAGCAAATCGCGCTGCGATGCGCGCCCAACAAGCCGCACATATTGCCTCGATCAGTCGTCTTTCTAATTCGTCTATTGAACCTAGTGTTCAAGCCGAATTAAACGCATGGAACAAATCCGCGCTACAACGAGGATTAGATCAAGAAGAAAATATTAAAGAAGCCGCGCGCATTTTTCAGAAGAAGTCTACAATTGAAATGGAAGAAATCCATCTTCGTTACGAATTGACGAAACAAGTTGCTGAACAGATTGAAAAACTAGATTATATTATTCCATTATATCAACATTATGATGTCATGTATTCGTCTAATAAACGAGACAATGATATCAAAGAAATTGTTAAAAGCGCTCGTAATATGATTCTGACAAAAATCAGATCCGAATATTTGAATAAAGCCGCCTTTATAGATCGCGCCATTCCGAAACTATTGGAAGAGATCATGATCATGCTCGTCAATGCTTCTGCCGCGTATGTGAAAACAGTAAAAGGGACAGCATTAGATGTCGCAAAAGCTTACTTACAACATCTTCGTATTCAAGAAAAACAAATGCAACTCAATCGGCTTCATTTTATAATTCTTACACGTGATAACCCCAAAATACGTCCTGAAATGGCGAAAACGTTAGTTCCAGATGATGTCTATCGTGAGATCGAACGCAAAATCGATGAACAGCAGAAAGAAGTAGAGAGGCTTGAAACCCATTAACTCCGCATCTGCCCAGCAATCACACTAAGCACCTCTGCCATTTGATTCGGTGTGAGACGATCCGCTGCTTGAATTGAAACCGGATCATACCAGCAGACACTCCCTCCCTGCGATTCCTCATCCACTTTCGACCATACCAATCCAGCCTGCGCCACACGCAGTTCTTGAAGAATCTCCCTATGTTCTTTCGGAGAATACGATGGGCGATATACACTCTGTAGCAATTTAAATACATAATCTGCATACGAATTCGAAACATCTTCCATAGGTGTAAAAAAGATCGCATCATATGCACGAGTATGTAGCACCATCGACGATGTAATATTGACAAAGGTAGTTTGGCGTGTTATCTTTGGCCATAATCCGTCCGGAATAACAATGTCTTCCGAAACGACCAAGAGAGGTTTCGGAGCATAAGTAATGTACGTTAACAACAACGTCCAATCGACAGCTTCTTTCATATGAAAAACCGTATCGTACGCCATCGGAAGATATTTACTGATTCCAAATGGTGTATTTGATAGAAGAATCCGTTTTTTGAAAGGCTCTCTTAACTTCTGTATCGATTCCATAATGGGTGGATATTGTTTCGGAAATGGACCCTGACATAAAATTCGGCATCCATGAAGATTCGTATTGAAAGCATCCAACTTGATGGTCTCCATCTCTTTGCGCTTTGTAAGAAAAAGAGCCAAAAAAATACATGCTTCGCTTTTGGGAAAAAACGAAGCAAAAATAAAAATAAATAGGAGTGATAGAATGAACGTATATCTCAAAACAGCTGCTATTTTAGTTTTTGTGGATATCTTTTGGCTCAGCACAGGCGGCATCTATGCTCGTGCTATGACTGAGCGTATTCAGGGTGAAGCTGTTTCGTTTCGTTACATTGGTGCCGTCATTGTATATGCGGCATTGGCTTATTTGCTTTTAGAAACGGCATCGTATCAACAGGCATTTTTTCGTGGAATGGCTATCTACGCCATCTATGATTTTACCAATTATGCTTTATTCGAAAAGTATGATTGGAAATTTGCTCTAGCTGATACATTATGGGGTGGTATTTTATTTGTATGTGCGCGATATTTGTTGAAGAATGTGTTTTAGACATATTCTGTACATCGGTTGAAGAATATGTTTTAGTATATTTTAAGAATAGCATCGAATACGTTGATGCGGTTCATTCAGTAGGAACTTCAGAATATGAACCACTACCAGAACTGTAAAGATGAATCGAATGAGTGACGGCGCACACGACGCTTCCTCGTTCTGCGCGGACTCCGACGCATTCCATCGACGTAGCTGGCGCATTGTTCGAGGTGACTCGTGTTCCGACTCTGTCTCTGATGGAACATAATCGGAATCCGAATCATCTGAATCATTCGACTCATCTGATGCGTTATCTGCCGCCGACGCATCCGAGTCCTCAGATGTATGTTCTTGTTCTGAAATCTCAGAACCCTCATCCGAATTCTCATCGTGTGCCAGGAGAATCTTCAACGCTGCTTCGCATCGCGGGCAAGATGGGCGTTTAAATACAGCAACCATCAAGTCATCGTTTTCGGATTGAGGAGTCCATTCATTCTCTGAATCAGAATCCTCTACCAGTTCAGGCATATCGCTATCAGTATCAGATTCTACCAATTCAGGCACGTTGTTCTCTACCAGTTCGGACATATCCTCGTCTGACTCTAATTCAACATCTACCTTTATATTGCTGTCCGCATTTACAATGTCTGCGATGGTTGACATCAACTTATCCAAGTGCTCATTGATTTCACTTTTAGTCAAACTAAGTGTAGCATCATCTGACAACTCTTCGACAACTGGTTTCTCCTCGACAACTGGTTTCTCCTCGACAACTGGTTTCTCTTCTACAGCTGGTTCATTCAATTCATTATTTTTAGGCTCAGACTGCTCCTCGGCCTCTACATCGCTCCATGAATAGCTATTCGTATCCACTAGCGGCGATGCGTTTAGATTACCATTCGATACAACCTTGCGAATCGATGCCTCATAGACATCAAATTCCGTAACGACTTGGACATCCGTTGGTGTATTGCGTTGATTAGAATTCATAACTATTGTAAATAATTGGACTCAGTTTAAGTTCTAAAAATTGATGTAGGTCACATCAATTTTTAAGAATTACACATGGATATCGTCAAAACAGGAAACACAACACAACAAAATGGCAGAGTACATAAAGTACTTCGCAAGGGATATGTCCTTCATGCAGGTACACATTGTAATGATGGTCGGCCCATTACAGAATCCGCGCGATACCAAGAAGCAGTTCGTCTCGGTATTCCCATTATAATCGAAACACCCAACACTGAGAAAAAAGGTACTCGAGATGACTTATGGGTTGACCGATATGCACCCAAGACCCTTGCGGACGTGATTGGTCACAAAGATTCTATTACACAACTGACCCAATGGCTTCGCACATGGCCCGTGGCTGGCCGTGGTTCGCTGATAAGTGGGCCTCCTGGTATCGGAAAAAGTACAATGGCCCATTTGATTGCGAAAGAGGCCGGCTATGTTGTCACAGAATACAACGCATCTGACACGCGTTCTATTGCCATGTTACGTGGAATGTTCGGACTAGGAATGAAGCGATTACAAAAAGAAGTCATTATCATGGATGAAGTCGACGGATTCAGCGCACAAGATCGCGGAGGTGTCGGTGAACTGGCCGATTTGATTCGAAAATCGAACTGTCCCATTATCTGTATCGCCAATCAATTGCCGCCTAAATTGGCACCTCTTCAAAAAGTATGCTTGGTAGTAAAATGTAGTCGTCCTGTCAAATCCACTATCGCAACAGCATTGCTTGGAATATGTAAGAAAGAAGGCGTAGCCGTCTCAAAAGTGGAACTAGAAACATTATGTGAAACCGGCGGAAATGACATTCGCTCTATTGTTAATCAATTACAGTTCAGTAGCGGAGATAACAAAGCATCTTCACATCTCTCTACATCTCAAAAAGACGCAACACTTCGATTGGACCTCTTCTCGGCCACCCAAAAATTAATGAGCAACAAACGATGTTCACTCAATGAGGCGGATGATTTCATTTACGTAGATTATGGAATGGTCCCTTTAATGGTCCAAGAAGCATACTTGGCCGCATCAAAATCGTTAGATGAAGCCGTTGCTGCATCCGAGCAAATTTCCTTTGGAGATACGGTAAGTACGCGTCAGTGGAAAACCCAAGATTGGTCCTTGCTTCCCCATGTTGTTCATTCCACAGTAGCGACCAGTCGAAAAGTTACGGGTCCCTGCCCGTTCCAGATTTTCCCTCAATTACTCGGTAAAAATTCAAAGAAAATGAAACATCGGCGATGGATGGAAGACATTGCCCGTGTACGCGGTCGTTCCGCTTCTTCCATGCGACTCGATGAAGCCGAGAGTATTCGCACGATTCTCCTTCATCCTCTTGCTTCGCTCAAAGGCGAGAAAGGGGATTTACCTGCGATTCAACAGCTAATTGGACGATTGGACGCCATTCAGCTATCGCGAGACCAGTTACTAGAAAACGTGTGCAAGACTGTATTTGGAGACATTGATATCCCCACCAAAGTAAAAACAATGTTTACCAGAGAATACAATAAGGGGCATTCTCTGGTGAAGAAAATAGCAAAATCAGATAATAATCAAGTGGATGATGATGAGGAGGACGAAGAAGAGGAGGAAGACGATGATGTCGGTGATATCATGGATATATATATTTAGTTATCTTATTCACATAATAAGATTGTGATTTATATTCTTTCAAATAATCCAATATTGTCTTACTAGCTTCATATTCTTTATATATTCTAATATTATAATACGATGTAGGACTATCATAAATCACAATATTTACATAATTATTTCCAATAAAAGAATGAGGAATAGGACTTGATAATGGAGAATGAAAACGATTAAAATACAGCTGATAGGTCTTATCAGAACGTCTCGGAAAATCAAGAATACGTAAACGAAATGGGGTGAATATTTCTATTGGAAAACGACTTGTTTTATTACAAAGAGTTAAATATGCAACACGTTCTTTATATGTTAAAAAATATTTTATATGATGTAATAAATCTAATGGTATATCTAAAATTGTATTCATATAATAATATTCTCTACTATAATTATTTTTATTATTTTAGACCAACGGGCATTACAACCTGACACTTTGCGAACAAAAATTGAACCCAACGAAGTTGACATCCCAGTCACCACCAAACCCACATCAAGCACAATGAACTACTCCAAGATGACAATTAAGGAACTTACTGCTCTTTGTAAGGACAAGGGATTTAACAGATATTCTGGAAAGAAGAGGGCAGATCTTGTAGATATGCTGTCCAAGGGTGATACGCCGCTAGGTTCAGCACCAAAAATTGAGGCTGTTACATATGATTCGGTGCTAAAGGAGGCATTGGAGGATAACAGTTGTGATACTGCTTGCCTAGAAGTAAAATATGGGGATGTATGTCCCAAGGACGAACTTGATACATTAACTACAGGCAGCGAGATGTCATGGGCGCCTTTGAAGGCCACAGTAGCGTCAATCGTTGCGAAACTGGCTCATCCAGAGTGGGACACCCGCAAACATCAACGGGCAATCGGAGGGAAATTTAGTTTGCGTTCAATTGATGCCAAACATGTTTCAAGCACTCTCTTTCAGAAGGGTTTGTATAACACCGCAACAGAATTCGCTCTCACCCGCTCATTTGAAAAGGCGGAGTTGTTCGATAAGTCCTATAGTGGGAATATCAAACCGGTCTCTTGTAAAGATGCATTCCTGAATGTGGTGGAAATCATCAACACAACTGCAACACCGGACCTTCTGAAGGCGATGCTGGTATACGCAATGCGGTTCCTCAAGGAGCGAAAGGATAAGCATACCGCATTCGAAAATTCCGTTATTGAATCTTCCAAAGAGGTGAGTTTAAGTGATGTATCAGATGCTTTGGGCAAAATCAATAAACTATCGAGGCATGGAATGTCGGTAGTGCCGGTTATTGCAGTCCATGTACTCCTAACCATTATCCAGCCCCATCTATGGCCATCTATGATAGTCAAACCTCTTAAGGAGCATACTGCGCCTGATGGTCGCACAGATTCGTATGGTGATGTTGAAGGCTTCACCCCTTCTGAGAAGCCTGTATTGGCCATCGAAATTAAGGATAAATTGAAGGTCGATGATACTATCATCGCTTCGTTCAATAAAAAGACGGCAGCATCCAATATCCCGTTGAAGTATATTCTGACAACTGTCGTCACAATAAAATACCACGCACCAAACAACATCTCTGTACAGACTGTTTCAGACTTCATTACTACCCACCTACAGAACGCGCTGTACTATGATCCATCCATTTGCACTGCCTTCGTCAATGAGTTACAAAAATATATGTCGGCCCATACAAATCTGTCCCTCACAAACAAAGAAGCGGTAGTCACTATCCTTAAATCACTTCTTGCTTGAGCATCTCTTTGACAATTTCTTCAATCACACGCACACATACACTGTTTCCAATATGCTTGTAGGCAACCCCTTTGTTTGTATGTTTTACAAAGGAGGATGGGTAGGCCATTAGTTTGTAGCACTCATTCAATGTGAGTCGCCGAACCCTTTTTGTTGTCTCATCATAAATGTGGTACCGCCCTGAAGTCTCTGATGCAGCTAACGTGGGATGTGTCCCATCGGTGCTGTAGATCCTCATGAGTTGCTTATGAACGCGTGACAAGTGTTCCGTATTCTCTTTTGCCCCAACCTTCCGTAGCACACCCTTCAAGTATCCACAGAACTTGAGACCGCTCTTCGCCTGGGTTTTGATTTGGGTATTATTGAGAATCACATACTTCAATGGATCAATATAGTGATCCTCAGGTACATCTGTGTCAAGGATATCCGCCAATTTACAGGTAGAAGTCTTTTCCGACAAATCCTTGAAATCAAATGTCTTCTCGGATGCCGTCGCCACAATGTAAACACGCTCCCTGTTTTGAGGGATACCAAATTGGTGAGGGCTGAGTAGTTGATAGGACACTTTGTAGCCACGTGTCGTTAATGATTTAAGTAGCGTTTGTAGCACAGTACCTTTTTGTATCTTGGTTAGATTGGCAACATTCTCAAGAAGTAGGCACTTTGGTTTGTGGACATCGACGATCTTTAGAATTTCAAAGAAGAGTGTTCCGCGCGGGTCATCAAATGCCTTCTTATCTTTCCACTGCGCAATACTGAACGCCTGGCACGGAAAGCCCCCACAGATCAGATTAAATTTAGGGATTTTGGCAATTTCAATCTTTTTGATGTCGCCCACTGGCGCCAGTTTATGGTTTGTTTCATACGTAAATCGTGCGTATTCATCAATATCAGATGCCATTACACACTTTGAGGTTGGAATGATAGTCGTCAATGCTTGATGAAAGCCACCAATGCCGCAGAACAAGTCAATGTACTTCATATCTGTGATATCAGTGGAAGGCATGACATCCACAATGCTTGTGTGAATAATTGCATTATGTGGGGTAATTGTTGTAGGAGGGATAAGTTGTATGGTATCATCTGGATTAATAGGGGGGCAAAGCAGTGTAATAATATCAGCCTTCTTTTTCCCCGAATACCCCTTAATTCCTTTCTCCTTACAGAGAGCAGTAAGTTCCTTAATTGTCATCTTGGAGTAGTCCATCGTGCTTGAGGTATGTTTGCTGGTCACTAGGGTGTCAACTTTGCTGGGTTCAATTTTTAGATGTTTAGATATAACCTCTTGAACTTTCTTCTCTACAAGTTCTTCAAGAGTAATATCTTTTTTACAGGGGTACTTCCGTTTCAAATGGTCTTCAAGATGACCTTTTTGAGCGAATGATTTTTTACAGTTGTCACATGTATGCTTCGTCATTCTTCTTATACTATAGACTCACAATAACTTTAATTCGCTTAACGAATTTTAACGAATTCGTGAAGTCGGGGAGTTGAATCAATTTTGGTAGAGTTTGGAGGGTCGTTTGCGAGTCTTTCTATTTTTCTTTAACCATTCCGCATTGAATGCGTATACCGGTTTATAATGTCCATTGGTCTAAATGAATGGAAAATGGCTCCATTGTAATAACGCCTGTCGGCTTACAATACGACACGAAAGGTCTCCTTTTTTACAATTTGCTTTAATTTGTCCCGCATGTCGAACAAACGCTTTCCATCGCTTAATTTGTACATCATCTATCTCTGGTTGTCGTCTCCCCATCCAATACCGACAGTACCATTGAAACCATCCTCTAATATCATCATTTACATGGGGGTCCGACAAAATAGGATATTGTTTTGCGATACTATGTTCGCTATTCGGCACCCATCCATTCGCCTCCCATACATCCAGATTCTGACGTGATTTAATGCGAAATTGATTTACAGATGGATTAGCACCTTCAGGAGATAACTTACCCTTTTTTATGGCAGGAAGAAACCATTCCATCGGAAATTCGAGAATACAGTCGTTCATATACTTTCCTTCAAACACCCCCATTTCTAACATTTCTGCTGGTGTATATGCTGGCTTGAACTCGGGATGAAAATTCTTTCCAGGGTTCTCTTCCAAGACATACGTATATCCATGTTGCATCTTATCATATACCGTAATCTTGGTACCTTTCATGTATTCTTTTATCGAATTACCTTTTGATTCCAGAATCTTCAGCATATCATCCGTTGTTTTAATGGCTAGCACCCGCTTGTCTTTGAAGCGCATCTACTGATATGTTCATAAAAATTGATGTATACTATACACAAAGATAAGTCATCATGTCTAGCACAATGCAGCGTTACACTCCTCCCAAACCCGCCCCACTCCCTGCCGATTACGACGAGTTTTACGCAACACTCACCACAGAAGAAAAAGAACTTGATTTATTGGCCAAAGAATTGCTCGGTTCTTCCTATTTCATTCAATGGACGCATATGTATACTAAATGGTCAAAGCAGAAGGCGGCGGCAAATAAAAAGTAAAGACACCGCGCTATTTTATTTTTTTACTATATTTTCACTTCCCATTAATAAAATGAACGATCCATCACGCGCCATATGGGGTGCATTGGTCGGCGATGCATGTGGCGCCACATTAGAATTCTATGACTATGACATTACCGAAGAGATTGCAATAAGGGCAATGATGATGCCTGGCGGCGGAAGTCTGCGTGTTGGTCCAGGTCAAATCACAGACGACGGAGAATTAACGCTCACACTATGGAATGTATTACGAGGACGCGATCCTATCAATGGAATTCCACTCAAGAGAATTGCAAAAGCATATGCCGAATGGTACGAATCATTTCCTTTTGATATTGGACAAACATGTTCCTTGGCATTTGATGCGCTCAGTGTGTGGGCAGAAGATGAAGAAGAAGATATGACAGAAGTACTCCATACCATTGCTGGCATGTCAAGTCGTTCCGAAGCAAATGGCGCGATGATGCGCGCGACCCCTATCGCAGTATGGTGGGCATCTCACCCAATATCTATAAACAGTATGATATGTATCGAAGAAACAGCAAGATATGCGTCGGACACTGCAGAAATGGATGCTCGACTATCCCATCCAGGGCGTGTGACTCGGAATGCAAATGCTATATACGTCTATGCACTAACATTGTTATTGTTAGGATATACTACCAAGAATACGATACAGCTGGTGGAATTAACAGCACGTGATACATGTGATGATACCGTTCGAAATTGGATTGAGGAGTCAAAAAATGAATGGGAAATGCTGAGTGATGCACGTGTACTCATTGGTCATGTGCGACACGCCTTTGTAATGGCTCTTTGGTTTTTGAGACATCCCGAGATCGGATATGCAGATGCGATATGTAGAGTATTACAGCGAGGTGGCGATACGGATACGAATGCTGCGATTGTTGGCGGTATGGTGGCATGTTATCAACCTATTCCTCTTTCTATGAAAAGGGGGGTAGAGAGATTCGACGGAAATTCAATCCGCCGAGAAAACGGGTTTATTGGCCGCGAGAGACCCAACGAGTATATTGTAAAGCATCAAATGGAATCGTAACTATCTACAATCAACTTCCTATTGATGATCGGTACATCCCTGTGTAAAATAAGTGATTCCCGTGGATAAAGCTGAAGAATCTGTTGAGCAGCCACCTGGACTACATTGGTGATCGGATCACCGTTCTGATCCATATTTAATGATCGTTTTCTAGAATTCACATACTGATCCACGCTGGGATATCGAACGATCTCTGAGAATTCATCTCTCCATTTTTTAATAAAGTTCGATCCCTTATTACATGCCATAAAATATTGATCGAACGGTTCTGTTCCTGCGAACTCACCATATTTTGGAAATAGCCATTGATCGATCGGTCGATCCAATTCGATCCACGGATCGATCCAGATTCCACCTCGTTCCGTTAAAACCCATAATTTGATCAGATCTGGCATGTAATCAGGATTCAATCCTGGATGTGTTCTAAGTTCTTCAGGAATCGTTACATATCCCTGATAGGTTTTCTTTGTCAAGATCACAATTTTATAATGGGGGTTGTATGTACGCCACGACTGAATACATTCCGTCGCCACCTTTGAAAGTCGCTTCTCAGGTGAAATATGATCGGGTTCTTCCCAATACGTCCAGATCGTTTTTGGTGCTTGATTGTATTGCGGTTTTGGATAAAACCATATACCGTATCCAATTAAAATAACGATCGTAACTATCATGATGAACTCATTCATCCCTACTTTGTATTTTCATATATATGGAATGTGTGAAAATAAAAATTGAAATATATACGGGTGTATCGATAAGGTAGCCATGCGTCCTCTTGTTTCACGACCCGTTTCTTCCACGTCTAGCACGCTTGCGCCGCTGCCTCGCTCCCTTCTTCAACTCATTATCAAACGGGCGAATGCGGTAGAATCTGTTGCTCCTGTCGTTCGTAATGCTTAAATTTCAAAAAAAAATAAAAATATATATTTTTATTTACCTATCTAAAGTCACTCTACATGATTACCATAGATATGGCTACATCCAACAAAATTATGATGGCGGACGGCATTGGCTTCGTAGAGCTTCTTGAGACATTCGGCGATGACTTGACAGTTGTAAATGCTGCCCGTGTATCATTCGATAAAGTGTCCACGGAGCTGTCCGAGGCTGACAAGAAACTCATTAATTACTTGGCCAAGCACGATCATGTGTCGCCTTTCTTCCATCCCCAAGTGCGATTTCGTCTGAAGATGCCGATTTTTGTGGCACGTGAGTGGTTTAGACATCAAATTGGCTTCGCTCGCAATGAAGTAAGTCGTCGTTACGTGGATACTCCGCCCGAGTGCTGGATTCCCGCCGCAAATGATATCCGCGAACGTGATCCGAAAGTGAAACAAGGCTCTAAGGCAACGCCAGTCGGTGAAGCCGATGAAGTTCATCAGATCTTGAAGCAACAAATTGAGACTGCTATGAAGACCTATCAGGACCTTCTTTCACGCGGTGTTGCACCTGAAGTGGCGCGCTCTGTACTTCCGCAGAGTATGTACACCGAATTTGTAGAAACGGCATCACTTGCTGCCGTTGCTCGTCTATGTCATTTGCGTCTCGGTGCCGATGCACAGAAGGAGATTCGTGATTATGCTGGATTTGTCAATCAATGCCTAGAGTCCGCTTTCCCTGTTTCCTGGAAGGCCCTTCAGCAAACATTTTAACCTAAACCGCGATGGAGTTATACATGCAATATGCTAGCCGCTGCCTGTGAAGTAGCAAACATCGAACGTAAAAAGCATAAACCCATGGCGCTTCTTGATGTATATCGCAATGTGCTTGAACCTTATATTTATTTACATTTGACGGAACATTATGGAAAAATGCTTCAAGAACACTGGGAATCCTATCGTCCACCAGGCGAATCCGAACATGCATTTGTGATTGTAGAACGTCGTGCTCATCCCAATTTCAGATTTATTCTCCAAAACATGGCATGGGCTGCACCCCATATGGCCGTTTATCTATTCTGTTCTGACGAGAATCTTGCCTTTATCAAGGCAATTCTCGGCGATAAATATGAATCCTTTCATATCATCGAGGCATTTCAAGGAGATGTATCTCGTGAAGAGGGGAAAATTGGATACAATGATGTCATGACAGACTATCGTTTCTATGAATCCATCTCGGCAAAGTATATTCTCACCATCCAAATGGACAATATCATTCGTCGAAAAATTCCTGCCTCCATGTTTGTCGGCGATTATTGGGGAAATCCATGGGCGTGGCGCTGTCATGACGCAGGTGGTGGTGGGGCCACAGTGCGACGCGTAGCCGCCATGATCGAACTATGTAAGAAACACCGTCCTGATCCAACCATCGATGTACCGCCATTGGAAGATGCTTGGATAGCAGAACGTACAATCTCTTTTCCTAATTTTGAGTTTCGGCGGACACATTTGATGGAAAGTGTTCCTACCGAAAATCCTGTAGTACTTCACCAATTTTGGACATTTACTGATATGTATCTCGAAATACCCCGTCATGAAATAGTAAAATATTGGACCCATTTATTGACACTTACTCCATAATTATTTTTTTAGATGTTGATATACCAAAAACGCAACGAGCGCTACGCATACCACCTGACTGGCTTGCGCAACTCTCCACTCGTTATGAGAGACCATACGATGAGTATCGCTAAAATCGACTGGGACATTACAGATCGCACATCCCTTTTCCGATTGAATGTCCGTCTTGACTCCTTGATGTTGCTGTAAGACGAGATCCGTGCTACCTACTAATCGCATATCCGTCAAATACGCATGGATCGATGTCCACATGTCAATATGACAGTGAATGGGATAGGCGTTCTTTAGCAATTTTTTCGCAGCACGCAGCGTAAGAACATATCCATGAAAAAGTACAAATGATCCGATACGAATCACACGAGATTCAGCTGGTTCATTTGGAATCCTTGTCTTATCATCCCATATTCCACCTAAGAGCCAAATGTCCCACTGAGTTGGATTCTTTAGTACCATGGAGTCGTTGATGATCCGATCGGCTCTCTGATAGAAGTCATCAGGCACAACCGCATCGTCTTCAAATACCATACACATCTCTTGATTATGATCTACCATCCATTGCCATACTGCGATATGCGATAAGGCACAACCCACTCCACCAATACTGTCTAATTCTTCGTGCGATCGGCGGGTTTTTGTCTTGATATTTCGTTTGGTAAGCGTTGTCACTCGATCATCCGTATCGAGATCAATTGTTTTTCCATCTACACCCAGAAATCGCTTCACGCCCTGAATTCCGGGCTGATCCTGAAATCGTCTCCATCGATCCGCACGACGCTCCAACGTAATACAAAACGCTGGGATTGATTCAATAGACCACGTTTTTGCGGTGTTCATCTTACCCTATTATAAGGATGGAGGAGATATACTTGAACTTCTCCGCTCTTTTCAGAAAATGATCCGAATTCTTCACAATGCGGATCATGCTGTGGTAAAAACACTCTTTCAAGATAACTTTACAATATCTGAAGTACCTTTTTTTAATAAGGCATGGAAGAATCGAACAAAAGATCGGTCATTTGGATTATGGACAGAAGACTGTCTGATCGGAATGGCTGTCGTTTGCGATACTAAACTTGAATATATCTGTATTGATCCATTACATCAAGGTAAGGGCTGGGGTTCTATCTTACTTCGGCATCTGCTATCTGTATGTCCAACCTTATACTTGAATCCTGCTGACGATCTCGCATTATGTAAATGGTATGAAAAACATGGATTTCAATTATCAAAAGAAGTAAAATGCTCACAGTGGACGGAACGGTGCTATGTTCATCATACATATGCTACGCGGAGTAAATGTATTTAAAATTTGATAGACTTAGTATATAATTATAAAGCATACACAATATGGGTCATCTTTCTCTTATCATCGGTTGTATGTTCGCACAAAAGACCACCGAACTATTGCGCCGAGTTCGTCGATATCAATCCATTGGCTACAAGGTTCTAGTTGCTAATTATGTAGCTGACACACGATATGGCAAGGATCGAATTGCATCTCACGATAAAGAGTTTGAAAAAGCGGTTTGCGTGGAGCGTCTTGCTTCTCTCGAAGATATGGTCCGATCCGGCTCCTATCAAGTTCTTGCTATTGACGAGGGTCAGTTCTTTACCGATTTATATGAAAAAATTACGAAATGGGCAGATGAATTGCCCATTCATATCGTGATCTCAGGCCTCGATGGAACATCGGATCGCAAGCCATTTGGCGACATATTGCGTCTCATTCCCCACGCAGAAGAGGTTGAGCGTCTCAGTGCGTTCTGCGCGGTGTGTCGCGATGGAACCGTTGCGGTCTATTCTCAATGTGTTTCCGCAAAGAAAAATGAAGATGTCCTTATTGGTGCAGCTGACTCTTATCGCCCCGTCTGCCGAAAACATTATTTATCATCATAAAAAGAATATCATGTTATCAAGTAGAAATGTCTCGTATCTATGACTCTTCACAACTAACCAAACGCCGCGGTCAATTGGCCATTTCGGGTGGTTTTTTACGTAACGCAGGTACGGCGCCACCCAACAATTTTACATGGCAATCACGTTCGCCTCATGGAATTTCGGCTGGCTCCATTATCAATGATGTCAAAGTTGGTGGTATGACAGAATATACTCGTTATCCAACCTGTATCGCGGTTAGTGTAGGCTGCCCATGCGATCCATCGATTAGCGCGTCCCTGATCACTCCGCCTTACGTCCCTACTCTTCCTGGTGCGGTCTCTGGCATTACCTATACGGTCGGCTCTATCATTGTTTCATGGAATGCGCCTACTGTGGGTGACGGCCCTTTTACTTACACGGTGACGCCATTTTTGAATGGTGTGGCACAAGAGCCTATTACCACGTCTGCAACTACTTATCGCTTTACGGGACTTGAAGAAGGACAGCCTTATACATTTACCATTTACGCATCAAATGAAGTCGGGCAGGGTCCTGTGGTGAACACTCCTTACTTCTTGGCGCCTCCAGATGCACTTTCCATTGCCATATCTGGTAGCTCCACCCCGATTAATCCTGATCCATGTTTGTCATATGTCATCAATGCAGGTCTAGATAATGTTATACAATACATCGCATCATCAAACCTTGGCCCGACCAAGGGTTCGCGCATCATGTATCTCTTTGTTGCGTCTGTTGCACAAGCATGGAACTGGGTAACCGTTGATACAAATGTACAAGGCGTTCATGATAACTGGGACTGGACTCAATCCAAAGCACCCACGCCACTTTCTGCGAATGATGCAATTATTTGGATTGTGTCTGTGATTGATTACCTCGCATCACAATTTCATACTGTTCCGTCTATTTACAACTGCCCCGCTGATGTGGTGGCACGTGTTAAATCGGCTGGTCAATGGAATACTTGGACTGCGCAATGGGGTACATGGTATCTTAATCGTTTAGCAGACGGCTCCTCTGCAGCCAGCACGGCGCAGCCTACCAGCTCTGCCAATTGGAATCATACCATTGTGGTTGACGGTGTTACCGTTAATCCGATTAGTGGATTCCCTCAGCCTCAGCAATGGACACGTCTTACAGTAAATGGTAATTTACAGAAGTATTTAACGTATTCGTGGAATAATGTTGCATCAACATGCTTAACCGCGCAGAATGAGATCGATATTCAGGCACTTGTTCACCCCGTGACAGGTGCGGATCGCGATGCAGAGATTGATGTTGTTCTGAACATTGCGCAAAATCTGACCGATGAAGAGAAAATGATTGCTGAATTCTGGGCCGGATCCGCACCTGGTGTCATGCCGCCACCTCTTATGGCTGTATGGCTCTGGAAAGAGTATATTCGTAGCAATACGTTTGGCTGTCCAACCATCATGTATTCACTCCTCGACCTTGCTATTCATTTATTTGAAGGTGCCAGAGTAACATGGGCGCAAAAGTACGCGTTTATGGAGTCTCGACCCATTCAGGAGATTCGTCGCCGTTACAGTGGCCAGATGATTAACTCATGGAACGGGACTATCTCGGGTGATCAGTGGCTCCCTTACCAGCCACAGTCATTCGTTACTCCGCCGTTCCCTGATTTCCCATCAGGTCACAGTCATTTTACCCAAGCATTTGCTAATACGATGAACAAATGGTTCGGCGCTGCTATTACCAAAAATACAGTCACGTACGACCTGCAGACGCTGTATTCGACGTCATTTGCCGCAAATCAGACGGTGGCGTTCGGTGATTTTATCTTGCCGGCTGGCTCGTCCGCGATTGAACCTGGTGTGACCCCCGTCGCACCCGTTACTCTATCTTTTGCCACGTGGCAAGATATGGCTGACCAGGCAGGCATGTCGCGACTGTTTGGAGGCATTCATACCATCTCTGCGCATTATGCGTCACAGACCACGGCGAATGCCGTGGATGGATACATTAATGCTGCATGGGCAATTAGAGTATAATATTCCCTGTAATGATTCGAATGCGTTCCGAATTACTATACCATTTCCGCCAATTTTCAATTCGCACCCATCCTTGTCTCACCGCGGCAGCAACACTTTGAATAAACGCAGTGTATTCGCATTTCGGAACCGTTACATTCGCATACGCTACCTTGCATTCCTCCACGGTTGAAATCAGGATCGGCTGGTTTTTAGATGCTCGAACCGCATTATGAAACGCAAAGAGCCATGCGCGTGTCACGTTTTGAAGTTCCTGTCCATACAAACCCTTTAGAGGCGGCAACGGGTTCGCCGCCAGATAAGCGGCAGTATGTGTCTGGCATTCGGTACAAGGAATCATGAGCGGAAGCATTGTTAATAGCGTTTCTGTGTAATTCGCCTGGTCCGTGTCAATGATTTTATTTCCCGATGCCCCAATTCGCTCCGCAATACAATGTAGATATTTCCATAATATGGGACCCCATTCTGTCGGGGCCAATAGTTGGTCCATTTGAAGAACCGGCGCGACCGCGCCTTTTTTAGTACCACATCCACAACCCATCTAATGGGTGACTCGTCTTTTTCTTTATGTTCTTTGAACACATGCTAGCATCAGCCCGTTTAACGGGTTCATGCTAGCGAATCATCGTTTCGATCGATGGACCTCGGCGTTATGAGCGCCGCGCTCTAGTACCAGCTGAGCTAATTCGCTGTTATTAGTCTTAACGGGACTTGAACCCGCAGCCTCGCAATTAGAAGTTGCGCGCGCTTCCATTGCGCCATAAGACTATGTAGAACCCTCCTGGTTCTGTTGTTCTACGAGTGATGTATCTTTAAGCTCCGCATACTTCCAAATGAACCCCCCTGATGTTTTACTACGCCCTGATAGATTTTGTTGAATATTTTGTCTAGAAATCCCTGTCTTTATTCCTGCTATAGAGATTGAATCGAATAATTCAATCAATACATTGTCTAATGTATATTGTAGAACTTTACGTCCATATATATTTGTCATTCTGTTATTTCTATGGTATAGTTTTAGACTTTCACTTATCTTCTTCCTCCCTTCATCTGTTTTTGCATAACCTCCAATTCTGCCTTCTGTAATAGCTTTCTTCCATTTTTCTGATTTTTTTTGTAATTCTCCGATATTGTGTGTTTTATTAAATTCAATTGCTACTCTGCGAGCACGTTCTCTTACTTCTGGATTCGCATTATATGCTTTTGATTTCTCACTCAGAATCTTTTTTGTTTCTTCTGAATGAGTCTTTCCAAGAAACGATTGATTCGTTTTCCCGCCTGTTGCTACATTATAACCATTTGGAGATAAACTATTGTATTTTTTGATATAGTCGCTTTCAAATCGAAATACATCTTCATCAAAACAAATGATAAGAACTTCAAACTTGAAGGCATTCTCGCCATATTTCTTGAATGCTTTCATTAAAAATGGACACCCATTTCCTTGTCTATTATGAGATTTATGATTAGACCATCGTTCATTTGGGTTTGATTGTGTTGTTACGCCAATATATGCTTTATTATTCACAGTATTTGTAATTTTATAAATATACCCCATCCCTCTACTTTAATAATATAGACCTGCTTTATTCTCGCATTTAGGCTCTGAAAATATCAATCCATTCTTCAATATGATTTCCAGAAAGGATCGTGGGGCTTTTATTCTTAATAAGCGCTTTATATTTTAACATAAGTTGTAGCTGTTGTTGATCAGTATAACATAAGGGCGCAGTACTTGAGTAATCAAATATGATCATTCGTTCATTAGGGTAGATAAAAGGTTGCGTCTGGCTACTATAAAAGGAGTTGATGTTCAAAAGTCGTTGTTCAAATGCTTCAATGGATCCCGTGTCCCATCCATATAAGCTAGGCATTAGATCGCTCGCAAAAATGGACGGATGAGAGAGCGTTGAATCAGAATTATAAAATAGAATTTTACATTTTGTTGTATTTTCTGAGAGAGGGATCGTAGCATCGAACGCGCCCTTTTCGATACATAACGACGAATAGGATGATAATATATCTCGCACATTCGATTCAATCGCTGCTTGATTTGCCCGATCATTGAAATCAACGCGAATATTTATCATGATAAACGGACATTCTGGATTTCGCTTAAAATAATCAGCAATCTCTTCCATCACAGATTTTAGCGTATGTTCCATCAAGTAGGTATGTGATAAATAAACGTTCCCCTTTTCAAGGGATACTCGAAAATCGAACCATCGTACACCTTTTTCTAATTGCTCAGAGATAGTCAGAGATTGATTTCGTACCCATGGCGTAACCATAAATAAACAGCCATTTAGTAATGAACCATATGTACAACTATTATGTGTTCCATACAACATTCTATTATATCATACCGATTTTTATTGAGTGATAAAAATCGACATGTTTACATGCCTAATGCCCCCGACTGGAATCGAACCAGTGACCTATCGCTTACAAAGCGAGTGCGCTGCCAATTGTGCCACAGGGGCTTATAGGTGGAGATGTCTATCTATCGACAATTGCTGGATTCGAACCAACGAGGGCAGAGCCCAATTCCTTAGTAGGGAACCGATATAGACCACTAACCGAAATTGCCTTGATAGACTTCTCCACAATTTACTTACTCAAAAAGTCTTTAAGCTCTGTATGTTTCCAAACGAATCCATCCGATAAAATTGAAATCGAGATCCATTGCCATACATCTCACGCCCAATCATGTCTCACCTCATCTTCCACGAAGCCATTGCACACTCACGTAGAAAAACTGAATTAAAAGAACTTCTCGCGCGAGAATTCAAAGATCTGAGCCCCTATTCGGGACAAACATTTGACGACATTTTCCAACGTGTTTCTACATTATGTACTCTCGGACCTCTTCATGTATATGATATTACAGCTGCCATCTGCCGATGCCATCGCATCCATATGGACAAAATCTATATTGTTGGGAACGGTCCAAAAATTGCGGCAGAAGTATTGCATCTAAAAACAAAAGCAGATACAAAACATAAACAATTGAGATACATTGAAATATCCGATGCTATCCAAGCGCTTACAAAATATAACGTTGCTGTACCTCATAGTACCAATGGAGATGATTTTGAAAGTTACCTTTGTAAATGGCAATCAACCCTTCCTTGCGACAAAAACAATAAAAAATACATCCCCATTTACCCAAAGAAATAAATCTCATCTTCGAGCGAAAGATCAATCCATCTCGCTTCCTTATGTTTCTCCGCCGTGCCGATCCACATCCCTGCTGTCCCGTCTTCTGAGATCCATTCGTTTTTCGCCCAACATGTAGGATATCGTTGAAGCATATATTCTAGCCATTCGTTGTATGGCTCCCAGGCACTGACATATTTAAATCGAATCCCCCTCTTACCAAGTTGTGTAATCGTAATATATGGAATTGCCTGAATCTCTTGAAAAATCGGATTATCGTTCTCTTTACACGTAATAGTCATGCGATTTATACAATTATTCGGCATGTTTATCTCTTTTATCAAGTTATATTTTTAAGCCATCGGGATTCTTATTATGTCGATGAGTCTAGTTTTTTTGTTTAAAATAAAAATAGCATACATATATAGTATCATCACATCATGGCCGTTAATAATTCCACAATCATAGCTCTATGTGCCTCGTATATCAATACGGAGACAAGATTGAATCATATGTTTGTCATGCTTCGTTCTTGGATTAATCAAGAACAACAATGCGCATTGTGTCTCTCAACATCCATTGTTGACAAAGATCTTCGTGAAAAGTTCGAGACGGGCATTGAAACATTTAAACAGGCCCATGCTGATAAATTAAAAGAAGTATCGTTAATGATATTTGTTTCAGAAGAGCAGCAAATGCAATTCCAACACTACAAATACATCCTTGAGAAACTTCCAAAAATCGTTGAAATTAATCCATGGGTCATTTTCACGGACGATGATGATATATGGCATCCCACACGAACTGCCGTGTACGCCCCTTGTATCAAATGGCTAGCAGAGCAGCAGCTCACTGATATCGATCATGTCAAATGCCCATATATCGTAGAATCAATTGGAATGGATAAAAAAGACTATATTCACGCTTCTGAAATTGATGATGATATTCAAGCAGAACTCATAGGAAATCTTAAATTTACTGAAAGTTACATTGGAAGCTGTGTTAAAATGGAACGTCTTCATTATTTCATTATGAATTCTACGGAAGAAATATTGGACTCTGTTCATGCAGGTGCGCGATTTAAGTATTTCATGGATTCAGACGGCTATGACAAGGATAAACAGAGTATCACATTACCAAAAGAGGTTTGCTCACCTGGATGGTTATACTTCTATCGCCACGTACGTGATACAAATGGTTCCATTTCATCTAACAATGACAGACTGCCCGACGGTACTATCTATTCATATGAACTCAATAAGAAGTTTAATGAAATCTTACCTAAAACGCGTGAAGAATTTAGAAAACTCCTCTGTAATATCGAATACCAAATCTGTAAGGGTGTAATCGAAGATCAAATCAAACGAGAGGCGGAACGATTAGATCTAACGCTCGGTGTAAAAGCAAAAACGATACACGATATCACACGACGAATGTATCCAATGCTTGATCATTTTCTTGAACATTCTTATTATGTAAACTTGAAAAAACATATTAATCCGCAATAATTTACACAACATATAGTTTATTTGAAGTAATTGTACTACAATTACTTCAAATCACAATGTAAAGCCTTTCCTTCATAGCTATCCTAATGAGCGATTATTTTGTTGTTCTTAGCAATCTGGCATCGCTACCCTGTATTATCTATTATCAATACCATCGAAAATATTTCTATTCTCTTCAAATCCTCTTCAATTCTCTCTTCTCCTTCCTTCATCATTTGAACTGGTCGGGTCTCTATCGCATTCACGACAGTGGTCTCTTCGATTTTCTCGATGGACTCTATTCCTATTTATCCATTTACTTATTTTCTATTTATCTAATGCTATCCAACCACTACGAACTCCGCACAGAACTCTTCTTGATTCAGACCATTCTCATGTCCATGGTATACAGTAATTTAGGTGCAGTCATCGTATTACCTGTTACCGCATTTTTAACACTAATTATCACAGGATTCCATTATAAACAAATGAATTCTGTTGCGTTTCGTAACCCATTTTTGTATCTCGGTATTGGCTTGGCAGCGGTCGATTTAGCCTGCTTTTTTATTGCTGTAACGTACGAATATAACTATTTTCATGCTGCCCATCATTTAATCGCATTTAATTTGCCAATTGTCGTAGATCGATATGTGACAGCTCTCCGTGCGACTGCTGAGCCACAGGCGATACAGCTAGAGTCGCCTGTGATGGTTCCTGCGTTACGAATCTAGGATGTTTTGATTCTTATATTTCCATACAAATCCTCCTGCTGTTTTATTTTTTCCAGAAAGAACATTTTGAATATTACTTTTTTTGACAGTCGATGTTCGATCTGCTTCGGCGATACTTGGATATTCTTTTACCAAGATACCAGCTGTTGTATATTGTACTACAGGTTTACTTAGGGCTTTTCTGATGATCTCTTTCTGCTTTTCTGAGACACGTACTCGATCTGGTGTATCTGTATTAAAATATTTCCTTAATCCTTCGCTTATTTTCTTTTTATATTCGTCTGACATCTTCTTTGTACCATTTGCATATTGTTCTCTTCGTTCAGCCATTGCTTTCTTAAACTTTTCAGAGTTCTTTACACAACTTGAAAGGTCAATATGCTCAAATGATTTCTTGTGTTTTTCTCGATACGTTTCAAAATGGTGAGGGTTCTTTTCACGAAATTGACGTTGCTTCTCTTTGATTTTCTCAATGGTTTCTGGTGAATGTTTATATCCTACACGTCCATCTCCTAGTTGTCCTCCTGCTAGGATATTGTAGCCGTTAGGCTGCTGTGAATTGTATTTCTTGATGTATTCTTTTTCGTATTTTACAACGTCTTCATCAAAGCAAATAATAAGAATATCGAACGTAAAGTTCTCTATACCATGTTTCTTCATTGACTTCTTTAGTAGCGGGCAACCCTCTTTGTAACGCAATGAATTGATGTGTTTTCTCCATCTCGATTGGCAATCTGCTTGAACTGTTACACCTATATAGCATTTTCCCGTTATTTTATTTGTGATTTTGTAAAGATAACCCATCACTTCTATTTTTCTGTGTTGAATATCTTTTAGATTCTCAAAACAGAATTTGCGAGCAGTGGGATTTGAACCCACGAGGATTTCTCCAACAGGTCTTAAATCTGTCGCATTAAACCGGGCTTTGCTATACTCGCTTGTGTGGATCTTCTCCACAACCTATCATCCCAAACGATCTTTAAGCTCTATTAGTAGAGATGAAGCCCGAATTTCGCTACGAATCCACACAAATTCATTCCGACATCCGAAACGGATCCCGTCGCACCAAAACCCAGCGCGTCACCATTCGAGGCAAGAGTGGACACAAGGAAGTTACGATCCAACAAAACGGACGTCGAGCGAAAACATCAAAGAAGAAGCTCACTAAAAAAGAAATCAATTGTATTCGCAAATGTCAGTTTATTCCTGGTTTATTTCGAGATTGTGAAAAGTGTGTATCATAGATACACACTCCTGGGAAAAGTGCCTATCATAGATATGCACTCCTGTGAAAAGTGCCTATCATAGACATGCACTCTTGACAAAAATGCCTTAAATGAACTCCAAAATGCTACGCTTACGATCATCCATCACTTTCACCTTTACAAACATGTCTTTTGGCATTGCCAGTGATGCTAGTTTGATCAAGCCTTCGATATGCCAAGATGGATTGATCACGGCAATTTCTTGAAATGTTGAACCGTACTTTGTTGTAAGAAGTTTAAAAAGCGCATTCCCCAATTTGATCTCCGCTGCATGCTTCAGATCAAAACCATCGCCGTCAATGATACATTTCCACGGTTTATTTCCAATCGATGAGAGCATATTATCCACATGCGCCAGAATTCCCTCCATGTCATCATATAGTTTTGCTTTTGACGGGTGCATATAAAAAGTAACTACTCCATTTTTGTCAGCTACCTTCTTAAAAGAATGACTGGTTGGGTCAGCCGCGCATTTCGGACAGATCTTCTCCATTTGAATCTAGTATTCAAGGTATTTCTTTTTTAAGATACTTTTATCACACTTATGGGTTTCACTTTCTTGCGAGTCTTAGAGACCTACGCGGTCCATTGCCGTTTTTAGAAGACGGGGTGGTGCTCCTATTAGGATGTTGTGAGCGGGTGGGTACCATGAAACTATTATTAGGTGGCCCATATCCATTCATGTAGTCATAATTCCTATTATTATTGTTGTTGTTATTCTTCTTCTTTGAAAAACAACGTTTAATACCATTAATCAACGTACACCATATTGCACCACGTTGTGCGCGAGTTAATACGCCGCCGCGTCAGCGGCGTGTTTGATTAGAACGTCTTTGAGGCATTATACTGTAATATAGTATTTTTATTTTCCCTCGCATTACTAAGATGCACCGCCGGATTGAAACCGGTGAGTTGCTTCATATTCCCCGATTGGAAAAAGCACTTTGTTGCTTACAAAAACGATTGAAATCATCGATCAACGATCGTGAACGTTTACCGTGTGAATTTAGATTTTCCATTCACATTAACCATTATGCTAAATTTACCATTTCTACCATATTGAGACAAGACGAACTCATCCGCGAAGATTACTTCGTATCTGGACTAGCCTATACCATTGAACTTTGTAAAACTGATCATATTCTAGCCTTGCACGAAACGGCGAATGAATATTGCGATCCGGCGACGATTGTCACAGCACTTCTTCAGAAAATGGAGAAATACGATGTTAAACACTTATATATATGTCATCATTGTATGGAAAATCTCGTTGAAAAAGGAAAACAATGTTGCGATCCGTGTGAAATAAGTAAGATCACTTATTTTGATATGTGTTCTATTTGTCAAGATGATGATTACCTGACAGTTGCTTCGGTGTGGAGCAAATTAGAGTGCGGTCATATTTTCCACAAACACTGCGTACTTCAGATCAAGTGTCATATAGAATCACAGTTCAAATGCCCATTGTGTCGCCACGACCAATCCCTTTCCGCCATCGAGGTGATCTGAGGTGCGTACGGGTATTCAATAAAATTGACAAGTATCACTATGATAGAAGAATTCATATCATTCATGAGTAGTGTATTAGAACAAACATGTAATAAACATGGGTGTTCTGATCCAGTCATTCCTAGAGGAAAATATTGTGAGGTTCACCGAACAAGGAAGAAAATATGTGTTGAACCTGGATGTAAGAATGGGGCAAGAGTACAAAGTGATAGGTGTAAAGCGCATGGGGGTGGAAAACGTTGTATTGAACCAGGATGTACACGTAGTATGTTTGATAAGACAAATAAATGTATATCACATGGTGCTGGAAAACGCTGTATAGAACCATTATGTAATAAAACAGCTAAAGGAAGTACTAATAAGTGTATCGAACATGGTGGTGGAAGAAGATGTGTAGAACCTCAATGTACGAAAGGTGCTATTGGAAAGACAGAACGATGTAAAAAACATGGAGGTGGTTTGCGATGTATAGAGCCACAGTGTACAAAAAGTGCGAAGGGAGCAACTCAGAGGTGTATCGCACATGGTGGTGGAATACGGTGTAACGTTACAAATTGTAGGAACAGTATCGTAGGTTCATCTGATACATGTAGAACACATGGTGGCGGAAGACGTTGTATTGAATCTGATTGTAATAAACTCGCGGCTTCTAAAAGCGTTTATTGTACTTCACATGGTGGAGGAAAACGATGTATTGAGCTAGAATGTACAAAACTTGCTGCCTTTAAAAGTGACCGATGTAAAAAGCACGGAGGTGGAGAGCGATGTATTGAACCAGGGTGTAATAAAGGTGCGCAAGGAAATACGAATAAATGTGGTGCGCACGGCGGCGGACGACGATGCCCCAATTGTATCAATTGGATTGATTCACGATGTGGAAGTGTGCGCAATGATTGGTATTGCGCAACATGTTTCAAACGTCTTTTCCCAGATGATCCCCGTTCTAAAATAATTCACGAACATACTAAAGAAATAAGAGTTCGTAATGCGATCTCTGAACGATTCTCTGGATTTATTCACGATCAACCATTATACACGGGTGGATGCGATTGTACACATCGTCGACGCATCGATCATCGAAAACTGATTGGAAATACGATCTTAGCGATTGAAACCGATGAGTTTGCACATCAAGGCTATGATAGGAACGATGAAGTGATTCGTTATGATGATTTATATATGATTCATAGTGGAAAATGGATATACATTCGATTTAATCCTGATCATACTAAAAATGACAAAACTGATTTGGAGGATCGTATTGTTATACTAATGGATGAAATTGAGAAGCAAATACATAGAATTAATACAGAAAATAATACAGAATTGGTTGAAATTGTGAAATTGTTCTATTGAGGATTTTAGTGCGTTTAAAATTCACTTTTAGTTTCTACGGAAAGAGTGGAGCAAGGTTGAGTGGCGCAATAGGAAGCGCGTATGACTGTTAATCATACGGTAAGTGGATCGAAACCACTCTCGACCGTTTCTCCTTAATTTCATGTTTGATAAAAAATGAAATTAAAAATAACACCCTCTTTCTGATGATGATGTGGATAGATCCCCAAAGGTCAAGAATGATACACACGACGAAGTCCATACTCTTTCATACATTTTTCCATATGAGGTCGGCAATGTTCGCACGGTTCTGAATCGACCAGTTCATTGGTACCCCGTGAAATACGAATAACAATCAAGATGGCTCCCGCTAATTTACTATTATCTCCCAATTTCTTTAACACGGCGCGCTCGGCGTGAATGGTTCGGTCATCATATCCGCATCCCCTCGCGCGGGACCCTACTGTATTCGTTGCCATTGCGATCATCTTTCCTCGTTTGATAATCATTGCGATATGAACATGACGAAGTTTAGTTTTGAGCCATAAGGACTTGAGTGTGAGATGATGGTAAAAGAGTTGAAGAATGGATTCTTTATCGATTCGCATGATGATGAGTGCGCCTTATCTTTGGTGCATAACTTCTTCAATTTTTTATGCGTTACACATTTGATTTATCCGTCTGTTCCTCCGAAGAGGGAATAATAACTAGATTTGTGGGTTGATTTCCTACTATCTCATCCAGAGTCGATAATTCTTTTTTCTTTGGTTCTTCCATGCGTTTCTTTTCTGGTGTCGCACCGCGTGCTGAAAACAAAGGGTTTGACTTCAAATGAAGTCGATTCTCAAAATTCGAATGACGTGATTTTGCACCCATGATAGGAGGAGGGGCATCTCCTCCACCTCGTTTTATCTTATTAATATCGATATCAATCACACTTTGAATCTTCCTTTGACGCTCTTCTAATGCGCGCTGGTATTCTTCTTCTGTCTGTTGAATATGTGCTTTCTCTCGCTCGAGTTCTTCTTTCAACGATTGTTTGCGTTCTTCTAATGCTTCTTGAAGTCTCGTTTCTACCTGCTTCTTAATAGTGTCCTGAATCTGCGGCGAAAGGAGTTCATTGAGAGTCCGTCTTTTATGACGGATCATGAGCGCGGCATCACTGAGTACCTGTTTTAAACGCGTCTGTGAACTCTCGAAAACGCGTGTGTGTTCTAGTGCGCCACAGATGTCTGGTTTCTTCAGATCAGTGATCATTCCAAAGTTATCCTCAAAGAGACGAATGGATTCTTCAGGAATCGGTGGAGATTGTTCAATCAACCGATCCAGATCCGCGCGGCAAATCTTTAGAAAATCGAGTGAGTCGATTCGATCATCTGGATTCATCGCCAATTCTACCGCAATCAAACGCTGAAACTTACCCCATGCGATTGATGCTACACGATGCGACTCTTCCAGTTGCGCATACCGTAAATAGTTTCCAATCGTCGTCAATAAACCCGCAAAAAGAGAAACGCCACCAATCGCAAAACTCGCATATTTCTTTGTCATATCATCACTAAAGAGGGATTGAATACCAAAGTTCGCCGTTCCACCCAGTGTCGATAAGATAATAACTGGTAAATTGATCCATAGCGTTTTACTATGATAATGCTTCTCCGATTTGTCATGGAGCCAACGATAACACATGGCAAGATCGCTCCATTCTGCCATGAGAACTTCCTGTTCACGCGACCATCCATTTAAAAATCGCTTTTCCTTGGGAGGCGCCTCTGGAGCAGGGCCTCGGACGGGAGAAACTGAACGCGATCGCTGTTTCGATGGACTATCATGACGCATCTCTACATCAGGGTCGCTCCCATTAATCATTTTGACACCCTGTTCCATTTATTTATTGTTTTCTTTTTATTTCGACGAAGGGGGATCGATATGGCCTTTAGGCCCTCGGTCATATTTTTTGTAACGTTTCTTCTCTTCAAGACCGAGTTTATATAGCGCGGCTACTTCGGCCTCCTTTAAACTTTGTGGGTCGATGCCCTTTGGTAAGGAGACAAACTGTGGTTTTTTGAGGGCGGGTTTCATGATGTACGGTCCATACGGACCTGTCCGGATCATAAATTCCTTGAAGGTTTGGATCACTCCGGCTCCGCCGCCTCCGGCCTGCTTTGCCTCGAAGCGACGAACGGTTTCCTCAATCGATTCGTTTTCTTGAAACGGGATGGAGATCGATCCCGATTGGAGATATGATCCGAATTTTCCAGATCGTTTTTGGATCCGATTTCCATTCCATTCTCCAAAGTCTGATCCGGACCGGAGTTGATTTTGATCTTTTTGAAATTGTATCGCCTGCTCTTCCGTAATCTGATCAAATGTAATATCCTTAGGCCATCCAAAGAATTGAGTGGCATCCTTTGTCGCTCCTTCCATCAATAGAATTGGACCCTTCTTGGACTGAACAGCTTTGAGGCCGTTTGAGAATGTCCGGATCTTTGGATTAGATCGATCACTTGAATTGGATTTCGAAGCGGATCCCAAAGTCTCCAAACGGGATCGGTATGAATTCCAGATCTCGTGAAGAAGTGATTTCCAGGACGTCTGATCTCCAGACGGATGAGCGATCTGATCTAAACGTTGCTCCATCTGCGCAGTAAATCCATACGCAAAGAGATCATCAAATTGCGTTTTCAGCCAATTCCATACAGAACGTCCCAGATCCGTCGGAACAAGTTTATTTTTCTCCGCACCCGATTTCTTTTTGGTTTCTGACTTGGAGGGCGGCCATATTTGCGGCTGGATCCGATATTCCGTGACGAGAACCTCTTTGGCCGGAAGATCACGAATGGTTACATAATCCTTTTCCTGGATCGCAGAGAGGAGTGACGCAAAGGTAGAAGGTCGTCCAATACCATATGTTTCCATTTCTCGAACAAGGGTTGCTTCTGTATATCTTCCTTTCGCTTTTGACTCTTTTGGTTCTGCCCTTATGTTATTCCACTTGACTTTATCTCCTACTTTCAATAAGGATGCCTTCTCCCATTCATCGCTTTTTTCAAGAAGATGAGTATCCTCTTCCAGATTCGCAACGGACCCTACACGTTTCCATCCTTCAAATGTAGTACGTTTCCATCTCGAAAGCCAATTGAAATCTGTATCCCCTTCTAATTGAATAGTAACGTGACAGGTTTCTCCTCGAGCAGGTGACATGACAGATTGGATCGTTCGCTGCCAAATGAGACGGTACAGTTTCTTTTCATTGGCGTCGCCTTGTATCGTCTCCACCTCCATATGTGTAGGTCGAATCGCTTCATGGGCTTCTTGCGCTTGCGCTTGGGCTTGTTGAGCTTTTGCTTTTACCTGCACAGTTGCTTTCCCTACAAACTCTTCGCCATACGCGGATTTCACCCATTCTTTCGCAGCAATCGCAGCTTCTTCTGATAATACTGCCTTATCTGTTCGCATGTATGTAATATGACCCGCTTCATATAGTTTCTGTGCGATTTTCATTGTATTCTTCGGATTGATACCATATAACGCACTAGCCTGTTGTTGTAACGTACTCGTCATTAATGGCGGCGGTGCTGATTCAGACCACGGTTTGATCTCATGCGATATAATGCTCCCTTGTGTAACTGTATAAATGTTCTCCATATAATTCACTGCCGAATCTTCATCCTCTAATTCATCCGTCATGGTTGCATCAAATGTAAGTGATGGATGTTGAAATACAGCATGAAGTTGCCAGCTAGAGGATGCCTTAAAATCTTGGATGGCATCCTCACGTTCAATAACAAGACGCAATGCGGGTGTTTGACAACGCCCTGCTGACAAAGAGGGTGCCACATATTTCCATAATAATGGACTGATGGTAAATCCAATCATCATATCAAGCATCGCACGAGCTTGTTGTGCATGAACTTGATTCATGTCCAGTGTTTGCGGGTGTTGAACAGCATACTTGATTGCTTTTTCGGTAATTTCAGTGAATGTAATTCGTTTCGCCGTTTTCGGATTGAGTTTTAACAGTAAACATACAGCATACGCAATACCTTCCCCTTCACGATCCTTATCGGCTGCTAAATAAATTTCTTTCGCATCTTTGGCTGCGTCTTTTAGCTGTTTAATCGCTTTTGATTTTTCTTTGATCCATTCGTACTTTGCTTCAAAATCACGTTCAATACCCACTGCGTCAAGATTGTGCTGTAGGGCGCGTATATGACCCATGCTGGCAATGACTCGCCACCCAGCACCCAGAAATCCTTGGATTTTTTGACATTTGGCAGGTGATTCCACAATCACAAGATTCGCCATGGTGTCTTTCTATCACGATGTTAGGTTTATCAATTTTTTACCATATACAGTAGAACATGTATCTAACTCCTCAAGAGGTAACACTTGAAGTAGCAGCGGTGGCGTTTATCAACGTTTTCATTGTCTATATGGCTGCCTTTTCATATCAGCTGGATTGGCGTAGCATGGTCGCAGTGATTGTCCTGGCATCATTCCTTACGGCATCCCTGAATTCGATGTTTTTGAAAAAGATTAGCATGACCAAAGTTGATGAGCGCGCGTTGATTGCTGAAGGTATGGGAATTTTACTGATCTCTGCTCTTTCCAGTCTTGCTATCTTTATCGTTCTTGTTTATCGTTTTGATTTTATAATGGCTATTGGCTTGTCACTCCTTTCTGGACTCCTTCTCTCGATGGTGCGCAAGCTCACAGCATAAACCGTTCCTTCCATGCCTTTCAGTAGAATGGCGACCATTAGCGCCTCCAGTGGGCAAGGGGCTCTTTTTGAACTCGTTGCGCGTGGTGTAAAAGATTCTTATTTTGTAAAAGACTCCAAAGAAAGCTTATTTCCTTATGATGCTCGTTATGAATCATCCATTCCCCATTTGGCAGAACGTCGTACCATGGTACCCTTAGCCGATGCTGCATTTGGAAAAAGTTTTGAAGTGGAGATCGATGCCTATGGTGACATTTTAACAGAATGCGCCCTAGAAATTGAATTACCTACATGGCTTCCTTCTCTTCCCGTTCAACCAAATGGGCAGGCGTATTCTCCTGAACGTGCAAATGGTTTGTTTCCGATTACCGATTTAAATAATGTATCTTACGGTTATGTCAACTATGTTGCCTATTTTTTATTTGAGAAGATTCAGTTCTATCAAGATCAGTTTCTCATTCAAGAGTGGTCAGGCGACGGCCTATTGGCCAAACAATTGACAGAAGGTTCATCAAATAGTAGCTTTTTACGACAACAGAAAGCTGGATTACTTAACACGACGGATTCTCTTACTGGTCAAATCACCGATCGTGGTATTCAATTGCGAGCTACTCCAGGATCGCTTCGAATCGTATTACCTCTGCCTGGTACACAATGCCCTGGAGATGCAGGATTTCCTCTCGTGGCCATGCCATGGCAAAACTTTCGCATTAAAGGTACGCTTCGAAAACTAGAGGATCTTGTCGTCTCCAGCGATTCTACCATGTTCAAACCAGCGCCATGGACAGTTCCCTCCATGCGATATACCTTTAGTGATGGGGTCACTGTGAATACATTTACCCCTCTTTCTCGTATTCAAATTGGAGGTCCGCGTATTCTTTTATCTACCATTCAACATTACGTCTCTCCGCAGATTCAGGAAGAGTTACGCTCGAAAGTCATCGAGATTCCCTTTCGCCGGCAATTTGATAATGTGTTTACATTTGGCGAACTCGATTTCATTCCACTGGATAAAGGCGGCGTTGCCGCCGTGACACGACGACTGGATGGACGTCATCCTACTGAACGTCTCGTCTGGTTCTTTCGATCACAAAATGCAATCGATCATAATCGACTCGATCAGTTTTCCAATGATTATTTTGATTCCCGTGCGCCATCAGGCGCACAACCTTATACCACCCCATATGGTGAATTTTATTATGATCTGAAATTATTGATCGCTGGACGAGATCGAGAAGAGTTATATGAACCCATGGTCTGGAGTCAAATGAATGCACTTGCTAAAGATGAGAAGGCAAATGGAATGCATATTGGATCAATGAATTGGTCGACCGGTGAAAAATATGGAACGATCTATCCAGCAGAAAGACAGCCTGAAGGAACAGTAAATTTTACAACAGCGGATCGTCCTACGCTTTATATCGAATTGGCGAATATCAACTCCAATCTATATTTGGCTCAGCGAAAGGCCGAAATGCGGCTGTTTACAGAAGGATGGAATGTATATGTAGTAAAAGAAGG
>JACCDO011930846.1_pt1 | contig 67571 bp, 86 predicted proteins | sample 7446101 | NCBI WGS metagenome assembly JACCDO01 (sample SAMN15323440, study PRJNA562643) | freshwater metagenome | isolation source: river surface water | place: USA:Blue River Watershed | collected 2017-08-16 | reverse complement strand
TTAATTATAAACCTTATGCGATAGGTGCAGGTGTTGTAGGCGCGGGTGGTTTAGGAGCTTACCTTTACAACAAGAAAGACAAAAAGCGTTAATCTTTCTTTCTAGTGTTATAGTACACAGCGTTAACCCAATGATCTCTATCGGGTTTGATTTGCTTGGATCCTACTGGATAAATACCTAATTCCATAAGTTCTTGATCTCGAACAGTAAGTACGCGCATTGATTGAGCGTGTCTAACGGTTCTGTACATTCCAGAGTTTGCACTCTTACGTGGATTATAGTTTTTAAATGTTCTAGACATTATTCATCCATTCCGGACTATTTCTTTTCGTCCATTTGGCAAATTTAATTTTCTCGTACCGATAGTAATTTCGATACGCAAGGATTGAGTCACCTTCAACTTTACAGTATAAAGGCATTGCTTGTGCCGGACTTGTAAAACCGATTTTAGGCCTTACGATATCCGGCAACATCATGTAAGCAGTTGATGATAGATGTACTCTTCCATACCTAAATTCATATTCGTATATCAGGCTAAAGGTTAAATCTCGTAGATACTTTTCGTTTTCATACGACTGCCTCGCCCAAATTGTACAAGGGTGATTTGTAAATCCAGGCGAAACATATTTAATCTTATCAATACGTCTGTCTAAGTATAAATTCGTATAGAGCATTTGAAGGCTCTCAAGTATCATCTTGACTACGTGTTTGTCGCAGTGATATTGCGCACATACGACTGGATCGTGATCAAGATAGAATATGTTCATTCATTCTTCGTTTCTATCGAATACAATGTTAGCGAGTTGACTACCTGACTCGTACAAATCTCTTTTCAAAGAGCTGTCGTTGTACCCAAGTTGGTTTAGGTAACATAGACAGAGATCGATCAATGTTGTACGAGATCTACGCATGATCTCCGTGCTTGTGCATAGTTCCGTGAATGCTTCATCAACATCGTTTAAGCCGTTTTCGATGTTGAATTTGATTCCCTTACCGATTAACGAACTCGCAATCAGCACGGGTTTCTTTGCGAATACGCGGAAGGGGTGATCATCGAAGTCCCAGGGTCCTGTTAAGAACAAGTGAATTGCATCGATGAACATCGCTTTCATCGCTTCCTTATCGGAAGGATAGGTGGTTGTATCACTTGACACGGCGCATGCTCCGTTGTTGTGATCGATTACTGTGTAGCCTTCCTTGAGATTTACGCCTTCGCTTGATCTTCCGGCGATGATTGTGTTTTCCTTCAAGTAAGTAACGATTGCATTTACTTCAGCTTGGCTTAGGCTTACACTTGTTAGCGCATCTGTTGCACGCTTTTGACTACCGAAGTAGACGCTCCATTCAGTTTTAACATCGAATTTCATTTTGTTTGTTCTCCTATTGAACTTGTTGTTTACGCAGAACGCTTGCTGCGAGGGGTTTAAGTGTTATGGGATCTCGCTCGAATCCGGCGGGATACCATACATCCGATCTTGATGGGCAGAGCCTTTCGACTCTTGATGACACAATATAAATCGTGTCGTCTTCTGGTTCGGGAATGTCTACTAAGTAGTCGTAGACGATTTCCCTCTGCACTTCTCCATAAGGAGTCTTGACTCGCTGTGTCGTGCTTACACAGCGTATTGGGTTTCGTTCCGCTGACAGTGATATTACTGCACCATTAGCACCTCGCATGATTACGTCATGTGGCGTTAGGTTGATGTATTTCATCTCAATACCTTTCTCGTTGAAATTTAGCGACAAGTTGTATATTCTTGTGCATATAGTTATCACATTAAAAATGCGTAATTTTTACGTTTGGAGGCACGATGATAGTTAGACAAGGAAACCGCTATCAGTTGATTTCACGAGACGGATCTAAGGTACTCGGAAATCACGATACTAAACAAAGCGCTATTAAGCAGGAACTCGCTATCGAATATAGTAAGGCTAGAAAAGCGTTAAGCGAGAAAACTGCCGAAGTAGAGTATCGCGGGCAAACTTTCTCCGGTTATAATAAGCCTAAAGAAGCGCCTCCAGGTGATGTACATAAAATGGTCGTACTTGCTAAGAAAGGCGATCAAGTAAAAATCGTAAGATTCGGACATAGAGATTACGGGCATAACTATTCAAAAGACGCAAAAAGTAATTATTTACAAAGATCCGCAGGTATTCGGGATAAAAATGGTAATCTAACAAAAGATGATCCGTTTTCAGCTAACTATTGGGCGAGACGCGTTCTTTGGCCACAAAACAAAAAGGCAGACGGTAAAGCAAACTTAGGAGCAAATAAATGAACGAACGATTGTATAATCTACTAAGCATGGAAAAAAACGCAGCAGATGCGTTGACCAGAGCAATTAGGTATGCACAAAAGCATGAAAATACCGTACAAAACTTGTACACACAATTGGGTAAAACCAAAAATCCTGCGCAGAAGCAAATTATTCGAGACCAGATAAATAGAGCACAGGCTAACTTGGATAAAGCGAAGAAGACAATGAGCAGCGCTCCTAAAGAGCGTTTGGCCGGCGCAACTGAGCATATAAGCAATGTTGACAAAACTAACAAGAGTATCTCAAAGCATATAGATGCTATTGAGAGTGATGATGTCACTAGAGCGTATCAACATAACATAAATAATTTGAAGGGGAAGAGTAAAAACCTAAACGAGCAGTTAAATGCACAACAGCAACAAAAGCCAAAAAAAGAAGGCATTTTGTCTAGAATTAGAAACTTTATAACGGGCAACAATCCTAAAGAAATCGATAAAAATCAGTTGACACAGCAAAGGCTGATGGAGATGCAACCAATACGTAACGAACGTAGTAATATACAAAAAAAGCAGAAAGATATGGAATCTGGACTTAGAGAACGAAAAAAGCTACTGGGGAACTTAGAGCCAAATAAGAAGGCAAAGGACTATGTTGGCACAGTCGCTAAGGATCAGATGGCGGAATCCGCGTCAAGAAGTCGTGGGTATCAGAGCGAAAAAAGTGTAGGTCACGTCCACTTCTTAAACGATAAAGTAACCGAGAGTCAGGCAATTAATCAAGCGAATCAAAGTCGTAAGTTTTCGGGTGAAAAAAAGACTACCGTAGTTACTCCTAATTCTCGTGCCAAACATGATATAAGGGAAGGAGAGACGCTAGCAGAGGCGAGAAAAAGAAAGCTAGAAGAGAAAGAATTAGCTAAACAAAAGACCATCGAGCAGGTACAAGCGCAACAACCCGTAGTACAAGCGCAACAACCCGTAGTACAAGCGCAACAACCAGTAGTACAAGCACAACAACCCGTAGTACAAGCACAACAACCCGTAGTACAAGCACAACAGCCTTCAGGCCCTAGCATCGGAAACTTAGTTAATCCTAATTATGCATCTGATCCAAGCAACAATAAATATATGTGGCCTGTATTAGGTGGATCCGCTGGACTTCTTGCTGGGGGCTATGCCTTAGGACGATCCAATAACGACAGATAGGAGAATAAAAATGAATGAGAGATTATATAACTGCATAGAGAAGTTAGCCGCTATTAGTAGCGTGAAAACTTTCACTAACGCTAGAGATAAGTTCGTAAAAGGGCTTAAGAACATACAGAGGATAAGTTCCCAAGACGGAACACCTCAAGTAATTGGGAAAAGAATAGAAGACGCCTATGAGAAGAATCTAGATGCGTTTGTGCGTAATTCAGGTGTAAGTATGACACCAGAAGACAAGAAAAAACTTATTAGCGATTATCTACATTCCGATGGAAATAGAAATGACGCTCTTACCCACGTAAAAAACCTTTTCAAAAAGGATATGTCTGATGCGGATTCCACCGCATTTGAGGCTGGTATGCTTGGTAAAATGCAAGGAAAGGCTATTAATAATGCAAGGAAAGCCGGAAGAATAGCTGGCATCGATGCTAAGAATATGGGGGAATACCAAGTGAGTTCCGAACTAGTTCGGAACAAAAGCGCAAGGGACGACTTGTATCAGAAGAGAAACTTCTTGGAGGGTGATGTTACAAGAGTACAAGATATGAGAGAGAAAGCTCGAGATCTTAGAATTCAAAAGAAAGTAGAAGGGATTCATAACCCAACCATCAAACAACAAAAGATTGACGAGTTGGAAAAAATATACAACGACCATTCCAAATCGACACAAAAGGGGAGAAAGGGTAAAAGGATGACCGCTCACCAACGTATACGGGAAGGTTTTGATCCGAGAATAGGAGATTTGGATTCTAATAGCTCAGCACTGATGGATAGACACAGACAGCTTTCGGACGCTAAAAAGGTATCGCCTGACCCAGTCGTACCACCAAAATCGCCTGACCCATTCGTACCACCAAAATCGCCTGACCCAGTCGTACCACCAAAATCGCCTGACCCAGTCGTACCACCAAAATCGCCTGACCCATTCGTACCACCAAAATCGCCTGACCCAGCCTCACCATCCGATTTCAAATCGCATAGAGAAGCTGAAACAGCAATTGAAAGATCAAACGAAAATTCGGAAAGAATGAGACAGATTTCTGGTAGAAATGATCACGATCATTATAACATCGGAGGTGGAGGCGGAGGCGGAGGTGGTGGCGGAAACCCTAAAACACATGTAACTACGAAAAAGAAAGACTATATGTGGCCTGTCCTTGCGGGTGTTGGCGCAGGCGCGGGTATAGGCGGACTATATTTGTATAACAAGAATAAGAAAAGAGATAAGGAAGATTAGTAGATAGCAATAATAGTCGTTGTTATGTGATAATATATTGTCAAAAACAAAGCGAATACGCTTAACTTTAACTAAAAGGAAAACGACTATGCCAAACTGGTGCTCAAATAACATTCGTGCAGAATTCAAGGAAAACAAAGAAGCGCGCAACTTCTTCACTAACCTCGTAAACTCAATCAATGGGAAGGAAGAACGCTTGGAAAGCAAGCTATGGGACGACTCAATGGAAAAGGCAAAACGCGAGGATGTGTGGTTTATAGGCGGAAAGAATGCAGGCTTACTTACCTTACTTTCTCCCCTAGGCGAGAACTCTTACGATTATAATATCGAAGGGTGGGGTACGAAATGGGATGTTCCGCAAAGTGAAGTATCCGCGTCTATGGACTTGGATGGAAATGGTTGTACGTTATCTTTTGTTAGCGCTTGGTCACCTCCAATCAATGCGATACAAATCTTTGCAGAAAGATTACGGAATATCGATCGCGGTAAGATTTATCTCAAGATAACCTTCGATGAAGGCGGTATGAACTTTATGGGGTACTCTAAACTGCATTGGGCAGATTGGGAATTCGTAGAAGAAACGGATACAATCGATGAGGTATATAATCGCGCTAAGGCTGGGGATAAAGAAGCGCTAGAGTTTATCGAGGAATCGAATTGGTCGATTGAGGATCTCGAAGAGTCATATGAATTGCCTTGGATTGTGGTCGATGATGATAAGGATGATAACGAGGATGACGATAGCAGCGGAGAGTATGCAATCGATACTATATGCGATAAGTGCGGAGATGAGGATTGCACAAACACGGATCATTTTGACTCTCATAACCTACCGAAGCAATTCGTAGAGGAAATGAAAGAGTTTGTAGAGATGATACATAAGAAAAGCGAAGATAAGAAATAACTAATACGTCTACGGATACGTAGATTAAACTAAAGACACACGTTCTTTTTCTTAGCCCTTTTTATCATTCTTCTTTTTCAAATGGCGATATAATGCGTATCCACCAAGTCCTACCAAGCCGGCACCTATAATAGGTCTTAGCGTGTTATTCTTTTTTAAAGTATTCGGCGTTTCAATTCCTTTATCGTCCAACATGCTCATATAATCATGATCTCGCTTATTTACTCTTTCTATCGTTTTATTGTATTCATCCATAGCATCGTCTAATTTCTTCTTCTGGATTTGAATTCTTTTATTCCGCTCTTCACCGCTTTTATTTAAATGATCACGTAAGTCGTCAGTGTATTTTTTTATTTCTTCAACACTCATATCTTTCGGATCTTTTGGCGGTTTTGGTATGGACGCACTCTTATGTAAATACATGTTATTATCCTTTCTTATGATCGTGTAGATATAAACCGAGTCTACCGCCAGCTACCGCTCCTACTATACCTGCAGCAGGTATAGTCACTTTCCGATAATTCTTAAGAGCATTGATTTTCTTCTCCGCTAGAGAATGAGCGGCTATCGCACCTATGGACATCGGAACTGCTCCGAGTAACGCCGCTGATTCTCTTTCTCTCTCAAGCTCTTTTGCGAGTAATTCTCTTCTTATCTTGTCTTGTCTGCTTATTCTGTCGTAAGCAATCTTAGTAAGATAGTAATCGCTCATATCTATTCCTCCTTAAACGTATCTTGTAACTAATGTATATCATACAAACGCGCTTTAGCAATCTTAGTTTAAGTATAAGTTCCATATCGAAATACAAGCGTCTCTTCGTTCCTTTTCCCACGTATCTGACTCGTCATTACTGCGTCTAAACTCGATTAGGCAATAAGGCTTTTTATCGAATGTAATGCTTAGCTTTACAAAGCGAGTAGTACATAATAACTCGCCTTCCCATTCTCCGTGTTTTAAATTCTGAATGCTCATATACGTTCCTTTCGTAATTGATTTCATACGATAACACAAAGCGATTATTTTGAACATTCAAAACGAAACGTGTTCAATAATCGCATATTTTGAACAATAGAAATAAAGGCTAAGAAAAACGTTCTGGTCTTCGTTTCCCTTTAGGTATGTTAACTTGCTACAATAGCACCAGCAATCGCGACAAGTAGCACAGCAATAACATACTTTGGTTGCCATCCGAAATACCAGCTGTACACTATTACATCGAAAAGAACCTGGAATATGGTGAAGAACACCAACCCTTTTAAAGGTCCGATTTCATTCTTCACGAATATCCAATTGTTCATTCCGATGTATGTAGTGAAACCGCTTATACATATCCACCATACAAGTGGGTTTATCCTATCAATTCCCAATGTCTCACTAGGATTAGATTTGATGAATGACAGTACGCACAAGAGCGTACTTGCAAGTACGCTTATTACCCAATACCATAAGCTATCCATACGAATACCTTTGAAACCCTTTTCGCTATAACGCAGATACATATAACTACAAAGCGTATCATATATACCGAGAATAAGGGTAGATTTCCGACTCCTTTTTCCTATATCCTTATCACGATTTAATACTCTTATTTTCGCTAGTAATACTTAGCGTTTCCTTTAACCTTAGCGGAGCTTGTATTCGATATATACTGAGTATCTGCGTTTAACTTCTTATTGTCCGTTGCTACCTGCTCTTTGTGCGAAAGATTGTCCCACTTCTTCTTTGGTAGATAGCGTGATGTAGATCCGTCTGACTTCTGTGCGATTTCAGATGTGCCTGGTCGTGTTTGCCAATCTTGCTTTGTCCACTTACGCATGGAGTTATTTGCAGGCGTAGGCTTCTTACCGGAGTATGTACCGCCCTTATCCTTATACAGCTTAACGGCTAGCTGCATTGCTCTTGCGCTATGCTTTCCGCCCATTTTCGCTTTTGCTTCTTGCTTTGCCTGTTCCCACTTTTGTGGATCGCGCTTAACTGCAACTGCTGACGCTGTCTTCGTATTCGGCTCTTTTATGTACCAATGCATGCCTTCAACCATCGACTTGTTGCCCTTTACGTATCCAGCTTTTAAATGCGCTTTTATACTTGCAATATTTGTGTCTTCTATTAGCACTTTGGACTTCTTGTCAGCCATATAATCACCGATTGCCTTAGAAGCTAAACCTTGTCCACGGTATTCCGGTCTTACGTATAAAGCGCCTACTCTATGATAACCATTCTCTTCTCTAGGCGTAAAGAATCCGACAACTTCATTATCCTTATGAATTGCTACTCTGTTTACCTTCTTATTTGGATATACGTAGCCTTCTATATCCTTATCCTTATTTGCATCTAATAGCAATTTTCTAGGAATAACAGAGGCTGTCTTCGTATGAACTGGTGTGAAGTATGTTAACCGATTGCCGATTGGATCGTATATCGTTGAATCCCTATCGCCCCATTCTCTTGTTGTTGGTTTACTTGCGTCTATGCCTTTATTGGATAAATACCGATGTGCCTTGTCTACGTTTTGTACTCTCTTACTCATTCGCCAAGGACTTGTTGAACGTTCTCCGTCGTGCATAAGCTCTATTACGGTATTCTTGCCTATCCTAAACATAGATCCCTTATCGCCTGGATCGTCCCAACTCGTTTCCTCTTCGAAACCTAGTTTATTATAAAAGTCTCTCGTTTTATAATAATCCTTTTCGTTCTTTATATACGTAATATGTCTCGAATCTTTAGACATAAGTGGATTTGATGACGCTATCTTCTCAAGCTCATCTATAAATGCGTATATCATGATGTCGTTTCTTATCCTTATTAGTGTTATCATACTAATAACATAATACACGATAAACAATACGAGTAAACTATGCGATATATATTAATTATTATACTATGCACGTCATGTGCTAGCGCGCCTAAGCAATGCGAAACATACAATCCTTTTCAAAGAGATTCGTCTATCTTTGATACGCAAAACACTAAGTCATGTAAGCGTGAGTTAGAAATGTGTCGTATGGATCATTATAAAAAGCAAGTAGATTTAGACGCATGTAAGCGAGATAACTCGCTATGGCTAAATATTGGACTTACGATTGCAGGCGCGTTTGCAGGCTTTATCACGTCTAAATATGGTAAAGTCGATTAATTATTGTTAACGCGTTAGTCTTTATTACGGTTATATAAATACGCCCCAGCCCCCAAGCCTGCAGCACCAGTGCCACCTATAATATATTTACCATAACGCTTTTTAGGCGCATCGGCAGTACTATGATTAGTGTTAGTAGGATGTGCTGAGTAATCTCCGGTCGCCTCTTGTATTACGGACTTAGCTTCGTTCTTAGCTTCGGTAGGTTGTACGGGTGTATCCGCTTTTGGGGCAGATCCTTTAATTCTAGCTTTCGCCTCTGCTAATGTTTCGCCTTCTCTTATATCGTATTTAGAACGTGCATTAGTAGTACCAGTAGTTATCGTTTTTTTGTGCGATGGGTCAAAGGGTTGTATTGGTATATCCGCTTTTGTGGTGGACCCTTTAATTCTAGCTTTCGCTTCTGCTAATGTTTCGCCTTCTCTTATATCGTATTTAGAACGTGCATTAGTAGTACCAGTAGTTATCGTTTTTTTGTGCGATGGGTCGAAGTTACTACCACCTACTTTACCGGAACCTGAACCGATTACGGGTGTGTGTGGCTTATTAAGTATCTCCATTCGCTTTAATCGTTCTTGTTCAGCAATATACCGGTCGCTTGCATTAAGCTCTGACACATGTTGCGCATTTCCTGTATAAGTATTATCCGCTATACTTCTAGGTTTTACATAACCAGTGGACTTACTCTCAACCGTTTCCATCAGAGATTTAGTTGTATTATGCAACTTCATATTAATTTCGCCAGCTTGTCGCTTTAATATGGTTGCTTGTTCCAAACTCAACTTAGGATCGTTAGATTTAGCAAGCAATTTCTGCATTAGTTTTACGCCCTTGTTAATTGTCATATCACCGTGTCCCGGTATGTTGACTACTTTTTTACCAATGAATCCTGGTAGGGCCGTTTTAGTCATTTCAATGTTCGTAATTGTTCTGTATAATCTAATTCTAGTATCTGTAAACATGTAGGTAATCTTTCGTTACGACTTAGCTATTTATATACGTAGTTATATCAATTCATTAGCTGATTGTAAATAGTATGTAGATAAGTCGATTAATTATTGTTATGATAAAACAAACATAACACAACGGAGACAGACATGAGATCATATATTGTTAAACTAGCAGCGAGCACTAAGCTGGATAATGACGCTAAAAGTAAATTAAACACAGGCGAAGTCGTCAAAAGAGTAATCGGATATTCAGTAGGCGGTGTAGTCGGATCGGGGGTCGCTAGCGCTCTAAGTGGACACGGCTCTGGTAATAGTCGCTTACTAAAATCATTTGCAGGCGGAGTTGTAGGTACAGCTCTAGCAGACGCTTACATGCGAGAAAAGCAAGATCCAATTACTACGCTTAAGAATTCGGCTCAAATAAGCGGAGCCGGGTTTGCAGGCGGTGTAACTGGTGCATTAGCAGGAATTGCAGCTGCAAACGTAGTCAGATCTAAAAACCCTAGTTACTACTCTACGATGAGTTACCCACTATACGGCGCTGCAATTGGACAGGGTATCGGCAAAGGGCTTGCGATTAAGAACATAATGCAAAAAGAGAAGTCGAGAAAGTAATATGTCCGACAAATCTCTAAACGAGCATAAGTCGAAGAGAGAGCGAGAGGTTAAGTCTGGTTTGTACGGCGGTATTGCCGGTGCATTACTTTCAAACGCAGCTTATACTTCTGGACAGCTAGCTCTTGGAAAGTCTCACTCAAATGCCGAAAAGAGATCGCAATCATTCGGATCTGACTACAATAAAGTAGTCGGCAGTATGAATCATGTTAAAGATATAGCAGGCGGAGCATCTGCAGGCGGACATAGCATTTACCGTACTCCTACCGGTAAAAGCATTATTATTACGAGAGCACATGAACACGATGCTACCTTTCCATCTTTTAGTTCGAGAACTGCTGTTAATGATTCTTTAAGAGGCGCTCAGGTAAAAACTCTTCGAGGTTTTCCAATCGATAAGGGCGGAGATAAGGTTCCGGGATTAGCAGAGTTAGAAGATTACATCAAAAGTAATAAGCGCGATCAGATTAATGTACTTGCAACTAAGGGCAACCATTCTATTCTACTCCATGAACTCGGACATTCTGCCGGTACAAGGCACGGTACAGCATCTGGTGCGTTAGTACGCCTTGGTAATATTAATCCGCCATCTATGGCTACGAAAGGTGTTGCAGCAACAGGCGCAATGCTTACACACCGTAGAGCAGGCGAGAGTAAGGAAGATTACGAAAAGAGATCTAAGAAGAACGCGATTAAGTCCGGCTTACTTGGAAGCGCTATGTATATTCCAACACTCGCAGAAGAGGCACGCGCTACATTAAATGCAAATCGTCTTGGTAAGAAGCTAGGCGTTAAGGTAGATAATCGTAAGTTACTTCTTCCAGCATACGGTACATATGTAGCAGGTGCACTTGCACCGACAGCTGTCGCCCTTGGCGCACACTACGGTAAAAGATTTGTAGAGCGAGAGATGGAAAAGAAGTCGAGTATGATTAGCTCAAAGGGCGATATACATATGGGAGCCGTAGGCACTCGTGCTAAGCTTCTTAAGGTACACGAAGGTCTTAAACGACTAATGGGCGCAAGTGTAGGTGGCGCAGTCGGTCTCGCTGCTACAGATAATCCGATAGGTGTGCTCGGCGGTATGGTAGTAGGTGGCGTACTTCAACACTACGCATCTACAAAAGGAAATATCACTAAAGCGACTAAAGAGATCGAAGAAGAAGAACGCGCTTTACTTAAACAAATGATTATGCGTAAAAAGAAGAATAAATAACACACGAATAGGAGTATAGATATGAGAAGTTATATCGTTAAATTAGCCGCGGCATCTAAAGATGATCGCGAAAGTAAGTTCGGACTGTCTGAGGCGGTACCGCTATCGGTAGGTGTCGGGGCAGGCATTTACGGCGGGGGTTTAGTAGGAAACTCTCGTCTTGTTGAAAAGGCGAGCCTTAATCTATCTGGATTACGAAAGCACATATCGGATGATCAATATCAGAACGGAGTAAAGAAAGGCGAGAAGCTTAGGCTGTATTTCCAAGGACCAGAAGGCGCTAAACTCTTAGATAAGAGACAAGCCGCATTCATGCGATTGAGTAATGCTTCTACTTACGGTCTTCCCGTTATCGGCGGCCTCGCGGGCTACGGAGCAGCACGCTACCTCACTCGTAAGAACAAGGATTAATATGAGAAGTTACGTCGTTAAGTTAGCCGGGTCATCTAGCGAGGATCACGAAAGTAAGTTCGGATTATCCGAGGCAATTGGCGTTGGTGCAGGCGCTTACGGCGGTTATAAGCTCGACAATTGGGGAACTAAGGTTAACGTCTTAGGTAAGTACGGTCTTCCTATTATCGGAGGTCTTGCGGGCTACTCCGCAGCACGATACTTAGATAATAAAGCCGAAGAGAACAACCTACCTATCGCACAGACACTACGCGGTTATCGAAACCAATAAGCGTAATCTACGCTCACCTTGGTTATAAGGCAGTAATGTCGTATACCTTAAACGGAAGGGGGGCAGGCGGGGGATGGGCGTAGGGGAATAGTCGTATTACTGCGTAGCCCAAGATTATACCGAATATAAGCAAGACGTTTATGTATACGCAAATAAATCGTATACTTTTTATTTATTAAGCGTTACCACCGAAAGTTCAGACAATATCATTCGCTCTTGATAATTACTTGACCGTGACCGTGTAGCGTAATCATGTACGTTATACGGATGTCGTTACACTACGTGCTTGACTACGTTATTATAGCGTACTTGACTGCGTGTTTATAGATGTAGTGTAAACCGTATTCATAAATCCACGTAATACAACGCTCAGGTTATCATTTACTTTTAGTACATACGAGCTGGCCATACGCGAAATCACACGCTCACACTTATACTCTCCCCCTTCGCTTAACAGTAACGCGTATGGCCGGGTCGGGTATATCTTTACGGTTAAGACGTAGGGGCTAGGGGGATTAGCGTCAGTACAGTGTCTAGTTTATCGCCGGTCGAGTTGCCCAACCCATACGTTGAACGCATACCCCCGCTTAATTTTTTTTAGGGTATAAAATCAAACGAACATGTTCGTTGTTACTTCTTACTCTTCTTAGCGTGTTCTAGTTGTTCGTTATAATATTCTTTCATACTCTTTTTACGTAGTACGTATGGTAACGATCCTACACCAAGAGACGCAATAGCAAGGTCTCGCTTAATTTTTTTACCTATGGGAGTATTATTTTGCATATGATCCTTCATAGTAGCCGTAGAAACTCCATGTCTCTTCGCTATAAAGAATAACGATGGGAACAGCGCACCACTCACTAACGTACCGGATCTTACTAGATCGTTTGCTTCCCTTTTAGCTGTTTCGGTGCCCGCAATAATTTGTTCGTCGGATAAGCTCGATTTCTTTTCTAGTTTAGCCTTGTTTTGCTCTTCTTTTAACTTATTACGTCTCCAAAGTTTCATAGCAGCGTATGTACCAGCACCGTAAGCTATAGGTCTACCTGCCGTACTTTTCCAATAACTAGCATACGACGCCTTGAGCGGATTAGTGTTTATTTTAATTCCTAACGCTTTAGCTCTACGTATAGCGCCTAAGTTAGCTCTACCTTCTTCGATAACTTGACCTGGAGCGCTTAAAGCAGTAGCACCTAACGTAGCAAGTCCTATATTTTTACCCATACGCTTTTGGTAGTCCTTTTCGCTCTCGTCATTACGCTTTTTAGCGGTTGCTAAGAATGCAGCACCTGGTGCCATAGCAACAATATTACCTATCGTACCTGGAGTACTCGGTAAATGATAATTAGAAATAAATTTTGACGATATGCCACTTCTAGAAGCGTGCGTCATCTCGTGTAACATAGTACCGGCTTCACCAGTATGATGTATAGATCCGCTAAAGTTCTTATCATTGTATAACTCTTTGAGGCGTTTACTAACATCCTCCTTTTTAAGCTTAGCAATCAACTGATCTCGTTGTTGTCTGATTTCAGGTAATTCGTCTCTATATACTGAACTCTCGGCTATTCGGAACTTTGTATTTGCCAACTGTTCTGGAGTAAGATTCTTGTAATCCAAGTCAATTTTAGTATTGGCTAATTCGTGCATTTTATATTCATCGCCACGTTGATTCGTATGAATGCTTAATACCTTCTTACCGTTTTCAGGATCTGTAAGTATATGAATACCGTCGTCTAATTTTTCAGCCTTATACGCGTCATGTATTTTTTTAATCTCGCTAGGATTTCTATTAAATTTAGCCGTAGGACTATTACGGTTAATATAATTAGATGCGGGGTCGAGGACTAGTTTCTTACCTGCAAGCACACCAGCTCCGGCTATACCAGCGATTTCTGCGTTTTCTTTTGCGTACTGTTTAAGCTTCTTGTGCTTATCTTCTTCCTTTTGTTTCTTGTCGTTTGACATTTCGCACTCCTATTCGTTAAGTTTCATAATTAATACTATAATAAAAGCTAATAAAAAACATCATTACACTACGATTATTTTTTACACTCACGTAAGACGCAAGTTAGTCTCTCGCTTATTCAAGTAAAGATACGATGTCAGCCTTAATTTCGATCATATCAAGTATTTGTTGTACGCGAGTTGAGTACTCAAGGTAATCCGCTGAGAGAGGCGCGGTATCTCTCGATAGCATACATCTAGCGAGTTCACTTACCGGAATGATCTGAATAAGCAGATCGAATTGGTGCAATGTAATGATACCGACAAGCTCTTTGCGAACATACATATATGCAATGTCATTCGCAGTAAACAAGTCAGTGACACTAAAGGCACGATTTAAAGGCGCACACTTAAGAAGTTCATCAACGCTCTTAAATCCCAAAAGTTGCTTTACGAACAACTCGTGGTAGATTGGAACACCTAAATCGTTACAACGATTTGTAACATCGCGCTCTTGAACGAGTACATCAAGTAGATTAAAGATCATCGTTACCACCTTGCTTCTCTGCCATTCTACGAGCAAAGATTAGATCGCATAGTGGTGTGCGCTTTGTCTCTACTACGCCTGAAACGCTTGTTTCAAATCTTCGTGACATGTACACAAAGAATTCGTTTAAGTCTACTTGTACCTCTAAGAAGTACGGACTTGTGCAGTTGCATACCTCGTAGTGCTTGCATACGAGGCATACCTTAGTTTTAATTGTTCCGTTCATAACGATTCTCCCTTCGATTGTGATTGAGCGTATTCGCTCTTACGTGGTTAATTGCATCCTCGCGTACATCTCTCGCTAAGTTAACAGCATTGTTTGTAACGCGAATGAATTGGTCTGCTACGTCAAGTGCATCAAGTGCACGTGTTTTAACCCAGCGCCCAAACCGTTCATTGTCTAGGCTCTCGATTGCAGTACGTACATCATTTACCGCATTCTTTCCGCCCATAATACTTAGTAATAATTTACGAAGCATTCTTACTTTCCTTTTTAAGCACATAGTAGTTTTATCGAATTCGACGTGGAAACATGGCGTGCTTTGGTATCCGTGTTCCATATAGTTATCACGGTTTCGTCTATATAATTGCACGTTTTACTATCATCAAAAACGGGCTAAGAAAAACGTTCTGGTCTTCGTTCTTCACCCCCCATCACCCACCAGTTTTATTACCAGATGTTGATTGGTGCCTCCAAGTACTCGTTCCCGTTCAACACAAATGTCAATCGAAAGATTTGAGAGCGGAGGTTGTCAGCCTTCCACTTGTCCACTGACTGTAGCTTGTGCGCTAGGTAACGACCCGCTTTAACCACCCCCCCAACGGTTTCCACGATCTTGCAGTCGATGTTGTGTTCGAGTGCTAATCCGAAGATGATCTCGTATAAAGTTTCTGCCTCTTGGACGACAGCACGTTCTTCCAACCATCTTTCCCACTTACTGTTGTCCACCGCACTGCCTTCACCGCCTTCACCTTCACCACCATCAACCGCACCACCTTCACCACCCTTACCGCCGCGTGCAATTTCGTTTAATCTCATTGCTGCCCCCACCATGATCCCAACCTCCTGATCCATGTCAATACCCTTAGCCAATTTCTTGGCCATTGCGACTGCGTCCAAGGTCAATTCATAGCCCTTAACCATTACCGCACCATTCGCATCATTCAAAGCTTTCACCAATGATAGTACTTCATCTCGGTTTTCTTCGAGATTTGACAATTGAACTGCTGCGACCTTGACGCTTTTTACCGCTGCTCTTGCTGCGGAGGTAAAGAAAGAACGAATACTCATCTTCGTCTGTCTCCATGCACCTATTGTGTTGTAGTCTTAGTACAATGCGTACCTGTTACCACCGAAGTCAAGGCGTGCTTTTGTTCCTTTTCTTCTATATACTTATCACGCAATTTTACGCATTTTTGCACGTTTTACTATCATCGAATAAAAGCTAAGAAAAACGTCAGCACCCGTCTTTCCAAGCGTATTTCTGTCTCACGACATGATACGCTTTATTTAAATAAGCCCGTCTTCTCTTAGCTTACCTACGGTGTAAGGGATGAAGAGCAGGGCATTCCCACCCAACCAAAATGCTACATCCACTGGAACGAGCATAATGATCAGAGACGCTGTGCACCAGGTCAAAAGACCGGCTTTATAGCCACGCATCTTTCCGATGCGGTACGCACTTAGTGCGTACTCTACATGCGCTAACGTCACAGACCACTTATATCCCATAGCAGAACCGGCCCAATGGCATACATCTACGATGATATACGCCAAAATAACCACACCTACCACCGCCACAATCAGGCTTAAAATTTTACGATTGCTCATAAAATCTCCTAGCACAAAAGCGTAGTCTGTCATCAGAAGGTGTGACATTCAACTACCGAGGCTAGACGTGCTTCATCTTTCCTCTATATTCTTATCACGCAATAATCAACCCTTTTGACTACGCTTGCTCCAAAGCTTATCTAAGAACTCAGCTTGAGATTCCATGTTTTGCCTCTTACCTTCATGCACTCGTTCATTGCGAGAATGTTGCCTTAACGCATTAGCCATCTCCTTAGCGGATATAAACTGAGGATTAAATCTGTAGAAAGAATCTCCTTCCGATCCTAATAAAGATTCATCTCGTTTAGAAACTTGAGCAGCTCTTAGATGCTCTCTAATTCCTAAATACCGCTCTCCTCGTTTTTGGTACACACGTTCTTGCCAAGCGGGGCTATAAACAAATTCTCTAGCCGGTTGGCCTAGGTTGTCTATGTTCTTTACCTTATAACCAAGCTCTTCAAGCGCTTCTCTATGTAAGCCCTTGTTAACTTGTCTATTTGAAGGTATCGGACTACTTAGAGATTCATTCTCGTGCACACCTCCCCCAGGAAAGTGATACGGAGCTTCAGTATCAGTCGGATCTTGTTTCGCTGCGAGCACATTACCTTTACCATCGTGTAAAAATATAGTAGCTCTATCGCGAAATGGATTAATTCCTTGTGCTGCTAATTTAATTATTTTCATAATCAACCCCTTTGATGATGCGCTTTAAATTTACGCAAGGCTTGTAATTTCATCTTATCGAATTTAGCGTATTCGTTATCCTTAGCCTTAGATGTATGTTCTAAGTCACGTATCAGATCATCGACATGTACGAATTGAGCACCTTCAAGTTGATCGCCTTCTTTACCAAGTAAAGATGTATCTCGTTTACCTAACGGAGCTGCCATAAAGTGCGATACTTCTCCGTGGAAGTCTCTTCCCTTTGCTAACGCTTGTTGGCGAAATGACTTATTCCAATTTACCTTCTTACTATACCCGAAGTGGTATGGATCGGAAGATGTTGAATAGCCTGCCTCTTCGAGTAACTCTTTTCGAGTTGCTTCTGGTAAGCTCTCGCCTTGTTCCACGCCACCGCCTGGAAACTTATAGTTTGGATACTGACGCAAACCGCTACCAGATCCCTGACTTCTACTCGCTAAAATGCGCATGTCAGGTGTGTACAATAATGCTTGTACCTTAGGTCTGTATCGCTTTTCTTCCGCAATCTTTTCAAGCTCGTCAACGAACGATTCAATTACTTTATTCTTCATAAGTTTAATCCTTAATCTTGTTTACATACCTTACCATACATTTTTTCGCCATCTCGGACAAGTCCGTCATATTCATACTTAAACAGCATGTTTACTCTATCCTCATCGAATTCCATTCCGAAGTAGAACGTTGACAAGAAGTTTAGAACATCTTCCTTGATATCCTTTACGTACAATCCGTACTCATCCTTACCTTCCATTGCGGGAATGATTCTTTCAACCGATAACATATCACGCTTTGCATACGACAGATAACGAAGTTCTGCTAAAAACTTACCTCGATACCCTTCGCTAGTAACCATGACTGATTTATGGTTAATACATTCATCAAGTGAACGAATAAAACGAAAGAATGACATATTTCCAAATGACTTTACGTTTAGACAGAATACGTACTTAAGACCTTGATAATCCACATCGCCAATAAGATCTTCTACGTTCATAAACTCGTGTCCAACGGCAGTCACGCTTTCGCCATACGAGCATTCAAATCCATCTTTCGAACCAACCAATTCGAGAAACTTGCGTAGCCCATAATCGCCTTCGTAGATAACAGGTAATCTGTCATCGTCATGCGCATCGAGAAATACATTTGCGCTTTCCATGTCCTTACAGAACTTATATACTTTTACATTTCTTTCCATAATCGTTTTCCTTTCGATTGAGCGTATCCGCTCGCTTGCTTGTTGTTTATATAATCGGTGAAATTGTATCCTTTAAGTCCGATACTAATTCGATTGCTCTTACAGCGTCTGAGACGAATTCGTCTATGCTTTTATTTGCAGGCGTCTTGACATCAAATATCGTAGTCAAGTACTTGATGGGCTTAAAGGCGGTATTGACGTGATATCGATTGTACCGAAAGAATCGCTCGCCCTTAACCAACGGTTCTTGGTTGTACCCCTTATATACTTCGAGGGACATGTTATCTAGGTTTACCACGTATCCCCATTCGCAAAACAAGCTGTCTCGTGAGAATGAAGTTGAGTCTTGAAGGTAGAAATGATGTCCGCCTTGAATAATGATGTCGAGTATACCGCATCCAGCTGAACTGTGGAATGCTGACGAAAAATTATTTGCGTTCCATTCCTTTCCAAACTTAGCTTGTGCCTTTTCGTATGTTAACAGCGTAACGTTCTTAGAATCGAGTTGGTGCTTAAGGCTACTTACCTTTGACTTGTCGAGCATGAAGCGTAACAAGTAATCGGCGGTGTATGATGGATATCCATCGTATTGACCATATTGAGCAATAACGGTTTTCTTTTGGTAAATTACCATTACTAAATTACGAGTACCCATAATCGTTCTCCTTTTAGGGTTAGTTTGTATCGTATTCGATACTCTATTATCACGGAATACAATCGTTAATTTTAATGACTACCGGATATATGTCCGAACTTTCATACGTTATATTAAATATATGCGCACTATCATCACCAAAATAATGGCTAAGAAAAACGGACATCGTGGACATGTCAATTTTCCTAACACCCCAACCTTACGTAGCTTTATACGCTACGCCATCCTAGGCCAGGTAAGTTTCGAACTGATTCCCTTTCGAGAAGATCTCGAAGAGAAACTGTTTTATTGCTTTCTAACCACTCAGCGTACGCTTTTTCAAGGCGTGTTCTGAATGAAGAGAGGATGTGTGTCTTGGCCACTGCTATCCCATCTTCATATAAGCTGAATACAACATACGCTTTTCTGTCCGCATTGATCGTTTGTGTTAGATCCTTTAGAGATCGCAGAATATCTTTGCGATCAAGTGTTGTGGTCTTTGCGCCTGGATCTACTCTTAAACCTAGCTGTTCGCGCACACCTTGAATAGAATTTAAGCACATTGTGTAATGTGCTATCGCTGATCGAATTTCTCCTACAGTGTACTTGAGATGTTCCGGTGTTTCCATTTCTCCTTCGTAATCAAATACGTGATCAATGAGTTCGTCATCCATTCGATCCCAGGGCATGAATGGCAACATGCTATGGAGTTTAAGACGTTTTGTCTTAACGTCAAATTTTACATCAAATTCCATAATCGTTTTTCCTTTTCGATTGAGCGTATCCGCTCGATTGTTGTTGTTTATAGGCTCTTTACAATGTCTTGCATTGTTTCGCCAAGTGAGGCGGCGAACTTAGCAGTAAGTTCATTGCGAGTATCGCTGATTAGGCGAACTAGCTTGACAATCTTTGGTAGCTTAACTCTTAGCGTACCTGTGCAATTTCTTGCCGCTCTGACGAGATCCATTGCGCGATCTCTGTCATACATGTGTACAAGGATATACTCAACCTCGTTGATGAAGTTGATTACTTGTTCCGCAGTCACATCGGCTGGCGTATCGAAGTATCCATACAACGATCTATCTTCAGGTAGCGCTTTCATCTTCACGAGCATCCAGCTGAACGCTTTCTTCATATCCCAAATCACTTCGGGAAAGATCACATTCGCTAAGTTGATCGCTTGCGCAACTTGTGGTGCGACTGATCTAAGATCCGCTGCAAATCTTGACGCAAGCTTTCTGCTTTGTTCCAGGCTTAAATCGAAGGTTGCATCACCGTTCAATACGATCATTTCCGCGGTAGAGATGATCTCTTCCGCAGATGCTAGCCACCCAAAGATCACTTGGAATACTTCCATATCGCCGTTGAGTCCAAAAGTATTCAATGCTGTTTTAACTTGTTCTTTCATAATCGTTTTCCTTTCGATTGTGATTGAGCGTATCCGCTCGCTTTATTGTTGTTGTTTAGAAACCGTACATTTTTACCATTACGATGCTAATCTGTTTACTTTTTGCGTATTCATGCCACATTGCTGGGAACGATTCATACAATTCTCTGTCCACAATCATCGCTCTTGGTGAGTCGTCTTGCACGACTAGATGTACATCTCCCCTAGGTAAACCGAGGTCTAACTTTTCGACTGTTTGGTCTACCTCTGCGAGAAGTACGGTAACACAGTTTGAACCCTTGTTAGCAACTGCCTTGCAAGCAGCTACTGCCAAGTCTTCGTTGACACCGTTTCGGACGGTAGCCCACACCACCGTGTGATTATCCTGCTTTGAGTACGCAATCACACAATTCAATTCGACTGGTCCCAGCCTTAGTAGACGCTTTGTATCGCCTATAAGCTCCCAAGTCTTTAGATCCCCCTTGCGCTCGATATCAATACCGAGCAATGTAGCGGTTACATCGCAGTTGATATTTTCCGCTTCGATCTTCAACTCTTTTTCTGTCATGTTTAAGCTCATTTTTAAGCCCTTTCTTTAGCTATGGTTTATCGTATCCGACACTATATTATCACGGTAATATCGATAAAATTGCACGTTTTACTATCATCAAAAATAAGCTAAGAAAAACGGTTGCCAGTCGCTTTTCTTTCGATCACATGCTGTCTTACGACATGATGTAATCGATTACCACTTAACTACTATTGGAGTAGGAAGTGGGTACGAAGATAAATCTTCGTACTTGATGTTGGGCGCGATTGTCTTCATCTGTTCTAATGTACTTGCTAATACTCTGTCTCTATAACTGCCATCAGAAAGATTAAATCTGATATATTTGCCGTTCTTTGCAGAGTTTACTGTACACCAACCGATAATTCTTAGCCCTGTTGTTGCGACGTTTTGTGAAGCTGTTGTCGCTAGCTTATCGAGTAACTTGCCTTTGAGCATTTCGTTTCTCCGTGCACGTAAGTTGTAGTCTGCGTACAAAGCGTACATAACCACCGAAGTTAAGGCGTGCTTTTTTGTTCCTTTTCTTCTATATTCTTATCACGACTTTTTACGCATTTTTGCACGTTTTACTATCATCAAAAATAGGCTAAGAAAAGCGGTTGCCAATCGCTTTTCCAACTATTGACCAGGGAAGATAGAGCAGAAGCCCTTTCCTTCCTTATCAATAAGGAAGACGCCCCCGCGTCTTTCACATGCCTTTTTTCCCACACCCCTGAGTACCTTTAATCCAGCAGCCGTATGAGCTGCCGGATCGTTGTTCCGTGAGAGAGCGTCCAGCTCTCGCACAATCTTACACTTCCAATCGCAACCCCAAACATCACCACCGAATAAAACCGCCAAACACAAAATAGCTTTCATAGCCACTCCATAAGACTGCCAAAGAGTAATCGGAGCAAAGTGCAGTCATTAGTTTCTCTGCTCCATATTCTTATCACGGAATATTACCCCATTTTTCGCCTAAACTCTACGAGCCATTAGAAGCCCTTTTACGCCATTTCCGTAATCAAGTAATAGCGGCTGTCGTATTGACGCAGGAAAGTACACTACGCAATCAGATCTTTCGCTAAGTAACATAGACGATAGGTACTTACAATCTACGTTATATATATTTTCGTTAGAACTCGTTAATTTACATTCAGGTCCTAGATCGGTTAGTAAGGTGCTTTCTTCTCTAACATCTCGAAAAATGCTTGACGTAGTATCTCCTCTAATTACAACTGTACGAGATGTAAGTAGTAAACCTTCGAACTCAAATTCGCATATAACGGTTTCTACCTTAATCTTGTTTCCATCATCGTCTTGCAAATTCTTGTAATACCATAACGACTTATTCACGCAATCTTCTAAAACACTTAGCGGTATTGCGTATGTGTAAGTGTCGGTGTGCAACGCTTTATCTATAACTACGTTCATATCCGAGTAACAATTAAACACGCAACCCGCTTGAAAGAACAATTGTTGTTTCTCGTGTTTCATAATTCCGTCTATGACTAAGCTCAGATCCTTATTGTTATCTTCTCGCACAGGTATATTCCATATCTTATTGTCCGGAACATACCCACTGATACTAAGAACAGCGCTTATTGACCGACTCATATCTTTGAGTAACGGTAAGTATAGTTTACTGTTCTCATTCAAATCGGTTAGTTGATTTTCGAATTCGAAACAGACCATACGATAGCCATCTGTTACGCACAAGTATTTACCTTGTACTTGCAAGCACCAGAGCTTTTCTCGATTGCTCTTGCTTGCAAGCATTACGTAACCTGTATCAACGATACTATTCAAAGCGTGTTCTGGGATATCAATACCAACAGAAACGCTAAATACCATCGGATTGTTTTCTACGATAATTCGGTAGTGATCCGAGTCCTCGTAAATTTCATCTACCGCTCCCCACTTAAAATCCTCATACATCACGTTTCGGTCATCCGTAAGGCGTAAGTAGGCCCATTCGCTTTTAGCCTTACTTTTTAGCAATGATAGTGCTTGGCTAACTTCTTCGTCCTCTACAAATTGAGTCAGATCAATTGATACGAATGAACTAGCCAAATAATCTTGAGAATCCTTGCTCTCGTAGAGAGAGTAAAGAAATACACGCTTACCAAATAACCCTAAAAAAGCGGAGCCATTTGTGTCTTGATAACGTCCAGATAGTAAAATTTTTTGTACGATACTTGTGATCATATAATTTTCCTTGTTTTATTAATGAGCGTATCCGCTACTGTTTAACACTTAATTACTGTATGTTGTCTCGTAATTGTTTCATTGTACGAGGTATAAATAAATAACCTTCGGGGATTATGATGTCCCCTTCTTCAATGTCCTTTACTTCCTTGGAAGTATGTGCGCTTGGTAGAGCAAACTCATTTACCATTTCGAGAAAACGAGTTGCAAGCGACTCAGCCCTACTGCGTAATTCACCTTCTGGTATCTCAGGTGTTTCGTTGCATTGGTGATCTACAACAAGTCGCATTGTATCGCACTTGCCAATGGCCATACCCAAAGTCAGCACTTCGGGTAATGATCCGTGATTGACCATGTGCCGAATGATGTATCTACAAGGAAACAGTAGATCGATTTCCATGAACTTAACCATGACCGCTGCAAGTGTCATGAAGAAGGACGCTTGATTATCCTTGTACTTGAGGTATATATCAAGCACGCCTCTGGTTCCTTTATGTACTAGATCATTATCGCCATTTCTAGCACCTTCGTTGATGAAGGAACAGAACTCGTACATATCCACTGTATCCAGCAGTCCGCGAATTTCATCGGGCAATTCATCGATCATTTTGCTAATCGATGGAACATTTCGAATAAGCACCATAACGCTGATTAGCACTCTTGGCTTTGCATCAATTACAGTATGTTCTACGAGATCCACATACTTACGAATGTTTACGTAATCCTTTACGCACTTCAGTTGTACTTGTTGCTCATCAGTGATTGCGTCTGCACCGATTAAAGCAAACAACACGGTTACAAACAATTGTTCTTCGAAATCCGCAATGATTTCTTTACGTCTTTCGCTGCTTGTTTTACGGTCCAGAAATTCGCCTACTAGCTTGATAAAATCTTTATCCATTTTGTTTATCCTTTATCTTGTTACATGAGCGCAGTATGCACATACGCTGTGTGAATAGTATTCGTCTTTAGTGCGGGTATCCCCACAGCGAATACAATCGAATGTTCCATCTTCCGAATCATCGTCATTAAAGACTTTTAATTCGAGTTGTTCGGGTTCAAATTGAGGTTGTTCGAGTTGAGGTTGTTCGAGTTGAGGGCGTCTTGAAATAAAACGCTTGCCGATTTCGTAATGAATTGCCATCATTACAAATTCTACGTGACGTAGATGATTACTTGCAAAACCGTTGATCTCGTGAAGTAATCCGGTTAACTCCAATGCGCTTCTTTCTGCCATAAGCGCTTCTGGAATTGAAGGCTTTGCCAAGTCCCAATGATAACTTGGCTTGAATACGATCACATCGCAGTATCCGTTTTCTTCAAGTTGATTTTCGAACAACTGAAGGTATTCACGAATTTCCATCTTGAGAATGGAGCTGAGATTGTTCTCAGAGTCTCCGTCTGAGAGACATGCGTCAACAGCATTACGAAAGCTGTTTACAAGGTTGTATAGTTTTAGGTTTTTCATGATGATTCCTTTCGTGTGAAAAAGTTAAGCGTATTCGCTTGTTTTTGTCATAGTATTATCACATCTTAGAACGTATAATTGCGATCGGATTTGACATAGATAAAAAATGCATTATCATGCATACGAAGGAGATACACCATGCAAAACATAGAACTAATGAAGATCAAAACCGAAATATTACAAATTGCGTCTCAGATTGCGCTAACAAATAATGATAACAATTCGCTTATTAATGAAATAAAAACAGAGTACGCGTGTGTTACAGGAGATGACTTTACAATCCATACCGCAAAGTCAGAAAACATAAGCGCGGATGTCATTATCGAAATTGCACAAAAGCTATTCGATTTTGTATCGAAAGATTAAGGGCCTGTAGCTCAGTAGGTTAGAGCAGCGGTCTCATAAACCGCGGGTCAACGGTTCAATCCCGTTCGGGCCCAAGTGGAAAGATGGCAGAGTGGCCGAATGCGTTTGACTCGAAATCAAAAAACGATTTAGTTCGTTCGAGGGTTCGAATCCCTCTCTTTCCTTTATTACTTGACTAAGATAAAAACGTGTGCTAAATAATACAACGTGGTTACCGTGCATCCGGTTTTCCTGCGGTCGTCGTCACCGTACCACAGAGGCGACATCTATTTAATATAAAATATGCCTACGTATATTAAGCGAAGAAGAATGGCGTCAGCGTATGTAGGGGTAAACGATGATTCCAATTTTCGCCATTTCTTGGAATCTACTATCATCAAAATCGGGCTAAGAAAAACGTTCTGGTATTCGTTTTTCTTAGCCAACGCTATTCGGATAAACCGTTTAGCATTAGCTTTTTGATTGTATTCGCTTCTTCGTCTGAAGAAGCGAATACTAGGCCGTGAAAACCAGCAACAGTTTTCACATTGAGGACGTTATTTGCGCGCTTGAACACGCAAATAACGTGGCCAAACCAAACGTGCGCATTAGATGCTGTCACGTCTAAAGTCTCATACTTGGTGCTTTTTGCTGCCATAGTAATCTCCTAGTGCACCTATTATGTTGTAGTCTCCGTACAAAGCGTACATAACCACCGAATTAAAGGCGTGCTTTTATTCCTTTTCTTCTATATTCTTATCACGACTTTTTACGCATTTTTGTAAATTGCGTAATAACACAATATCGTATAGAATGTAAGCTAAAGACGCATACCTGGCGCATTCGCACCATCCATCCACCAAACCTCTGCGTCTATGTATTATCACATTTAAACGGAGTTATTTTATGTACAACAGAGTAATACTTGGCGGTATAGGCGGAGCAGGTCTAGGCGCTTTAAAAGCGTCAAAACAAAACGCAGTTCTTAAGAAAATGGATAACGAAACAGATGACGAATTTAAGGCTAGAAAGCGTATGAATATTATAACTGGCACGGGTCTAGGCGCAGGTCTAGGTGCAGGTGCGGTACACGGCATTACTACGAAAAATCAGATGCAAACAGGCGGTATGATAGCGGGGTTACTTAGCGGTGAGATTGCGTCGTCAGGCGGATCATATAGCCTTAAAGATATGGACGCGGAGAATCAACAAGCGCTTATTAATAGACAACGTGCGTTTGGAGCCGGTGGCGCATTACTTGGTGGAACAGCCGGTAGAATGATTGGTAGCGATAAGATACCCGGCTTAAATAAAAAAGCCTCCCACGAAGAGAGGCTTATTCATCTGCTATCTAGCAATCATCGTAAGTACTAACGAATATTATTTACAACTACTCTAGTACCTGTATTATAAGCACGAACAGCACGAATGCTACGGTCTCTATCGTCGTTGTACCTACGTTCCATAGCAGCTTCACGAAGAATCTTGGATCGAACTTGTGGCGGGGACATCTTAGCAGCTTGTTGGGCGTTTAGGATATCTTGCTTGTGCTTAGCAGCGACTAGCGTACCTATTGCAGCACCCAACACGGCTCCAGTACCTGCAGCTAGTAGGCGTTTTTGAGGCGTCGCCATTAAAGCTAAGCCACCTGCACCGACAGCGCCCATAGCTAATCCGTGATTAAGTTTCGATGGAATTGGTTCTTTAGACAACATAGAGTTGTAATCTCTAAACGCATTTACGCGTTCTTTGAGAGGAACATCCTCCGACATATAAGCCGCATAAGCCTCGCCCATAAGATCGTGCTTATGACTAGCGTACTTAGTTAGCGTAGTATATCCGTGTCTAACGAATTCCATAATTATCTCTTTTTCTTATTACGATTGTAGAGATAAGCGCCACCACCTAGAGCGGCTACACCGGCGCCTGCGCCATATGCACCCTTGTGAGCAGCGATATGTTTACCGGCAGAAGCCAAACCAGCTTTAGCACGAGCAAGATACCCACTAGCACCACCGCCATCAGCTGCTCCTAATTCTGGGTGAAGCGCATTATAGGCTTCTCGACCACGAACGTTTTCTAGCTTGTTAAGGTACGCTGCTGTGTCTTTTGAATGCTCTCCGCCCTTTCTACCAGCGAGGTAGTTAGCTTGGTGCTTTGTATAAGCACCTAGCCCGGATGCCTTGGCCTCTCTGTACATTTGCATCTTTACCTTGTCGTCAGCTTCTTGAAACTTCTTACTTCCCAAAAGGCTTTGCAACTTAGCTTGTACCTTTCTGTCCGCATTAGCTCTAGTACCGAAATCTTCCATTTCGGTTATATAGTCTGCTACCTTTTCCATGACTAAATCGTCTAAATATTCTTGAAAGAAACTCATAATATTTTCTCCTATGTTTGTGATATATGCCGATGATATACCCAATATGCTAACATTGTCAAGTAAATGCTTTATGTAATTTTTATTTTAATGGCTAAGAATTGTCAAACATCTTTTAGCTTATTCTTAACCTTTCGTTTTAAATCGTTCATAGGTTTGCTAGTATAAGCGTTAATTCCATGCTTAAACTCTTCAGATTCTAAAAAGTTTTTAATGTTTTTATTGATTACCTTTCGGTCTTTTTCCATGGGAGCCTCGTGGTGGAAATAGAAACCGCTAGTTTTCGTGAGCTTATCTTTGTCGTCGTACCCAGTCCCAAACGTTTTTCCAGCTAGGTAGGCAGCTGGTACGCCAGTAACAAAAGTACCGGCTCCGACAATAGCACTATTCTTAGCGCCTAAACCTTTAACAAAGCCTAACGGTGATTTTGCCAACGCTTTATACATATCCTTCCTAGACATGAATTCCAAATCACCTCCTTTCCTACGTAGGTATTCCAATCCTAACGCAGCTCCTGCAGGCGTAGCTGCCCAACCGGCAGCTTGACCGGCTGCAGCCCCTACGGCTTTGTTTTCGATGCCTTCATCGGCCCCAAGAGCTCCAAGAGCTGCGCTAGTAAATGCTTGCTTTTTAAACATAGATTTATCTCCACGATTTTCAGACACAAGCCTAAATCGTATATTGCTTTTGTCATTTGTGCCACCGTTTTTAAGCGGTGTGATGTGATCTATTTCGTGACCTTTTGGTACTTCGCCTTTAAGGCGACGATTCCAAAGATTACGCATAGCTCTTTTTTTCTTTGCGTCAACAGACGCATGATCTCTTGCGTATTCTTTTTTATAATCACGTGTCATTATGAACCGCCTTGATAGGGTGTAGGTTGTTGCGAATTGCCTGAGTTGGCATATAAGTACCCAGCGCCAAGTAAACCAGCGCCTGCAGCGATAGGCATACCGTAACCGCCAAACATGTTATTGTTAGATGCTTGCTGATTCTGCTTTCCGGCAACGGACATATCACGTTGTTGAGCGGTCGCCTGATTTTGCGTATTGATTGTATTTTGTCTTACTTGATTTTGATTTAACGGAGCTGTTTGCGTTGCTTGGTTAAACTGCTTAAGTTCTGGACCTTTTAAGGTTTGCGCTTGAGTTTGTATAGCACTGCTTTGAGTAGCTTGTAGCGGTGTAGTAGTTATAGGATTTTGATTGATTGAGGAGAATCTAGGATCGACTGCACCTTGTACGTTACCTGTGTATTTAAAGGCGATTTGTTGATCGGGTGTTAGTGGTATGTTTTGCAAAGGAGATTGAGTAGGCGCTTTAAAGTTAGCACGTGCTTGAGTTAAAGCCGCATCCATATTAGCTGCTTGACCGCCTTGTAATAACTGTTGTGCGTTTTGTTGAATCGCTTGCTGGTTTTGTTGCAATAGCTGTTGTTGCGCAAATTGCTGTTGTTGCTGAGCTTGTTGAAGAGCGAATTGTTCTTGGTTCATTACTTGTTGTCCAGCTTTATTTGCATTACTTGCATACTGAGAGTACTGCTTATTCATCGCATTTTGAGCGTTTTGCATTTCTTGCCCAAAAGCGTATTGCCCCTTACCGTATTGCAAATCTTGCGCTAAGTTTTGTACTTGCTTACCGCCTACTTCGCTTCCAAACATACCGCCAGCTTGTCTACCACCACCTATACTATTTCTAACCTGAGATTGTAATTGCGACTGTGCAACAAATTCTTGCGCTGTTCCGTATGGATTGTTCTTTTGAAACGACTTAAACGCTTGCATCATTTTTGGATCTGCAGTACCGCCTGTTATCGCCTCAGCTTGAGATAATACGTTCTTATCTTTTAACAGCGAGTTATATTGCTTTTGTAACGCACCTTCCTGAATAGCTTGTTGTTCAACTAACGATCCACCAGTAAGTTTATTGCCGTTGTTATATTGTGCTGGTGTCGCACCTTTAGCTTTATACGTACCACCTATATTTTTTCCTCCTAGCGTATACTCAGCTTTTGCTCTAAGTTCTGGGGAAGAATTAAATTCCTTGGATACTTCTGTTGCCCTTTCGTTCATTTTAGCCTTTAAGTCGTCAAACTGTTTTTGCCTACTTGGGTCTATTTGACCGTTAGCTGGTTTATTAGCCTTTAGCGCTTTATATTCCTCACGAAGTTTCATCATCTGCGGATCCGTGTTTATGGCAGTCCTTTGTACGTCTTTGGCAGTAGTAGTTGTCGCAGCTTGTTGCTTTGCTGTTGCACGTTCTATTACTGCCTGATCGCCCTTATTTACGGATCCTATAACTTCGTCTGTACGCAATTTTTGTTTTTGTTGTAAGCTTTTAATTTCGTTTTGAATTTGCTTCGCTTGTTCCGGTGTAGCATCTTGTAATTTTTTACTTAACACCTTTTGCTCTTTACGAAGGGCAAGCAACTGTTCGTCAGAATTAATAGCAGCGCGATTTAACGCTTGACCTTCAGATACAGCGCCCTTACCTTTTTGTATGGAGTATGATTTCTTAAATTGATCCTGTACTGTCTTTTCATGCACAGCCATATCCTGGCGTATTGCCGCAATTTGTTTGTCTACCTCAACTTTAGCTAATGCCCTATCTTTCGGATGCATAGACTTTAGCGAACTACGTAATTCGTTGATCTTAGCTTGAGATGCGTCTAAAGCCTGTTTAGCCTCTTTGCCCGCATTGTTAAGACTTGCTCTTGCAAAAGATTTAGCTTCAGATTTTGCTATATTACCTCCGGTAGCGCCTACGGCCTTTTGTACGCCGGCTAAGCTAAACGCTCTTTTTTCTAAGTAAGTTACGGCTTTATAAATTCTTGCTAATTTTGTTAAACGACTCATATCGTATACCCCTATTTTATGTATACGATGAATATATACTAAAAATTATTTGTTCGCTATAAATTCACAAGCGCCACCTGAACATGCGACAGACATATTTGAAACGATTTCATCTTCAGCTACTACGTCAAAGTAATCCGCGTCATTCCAATTTAAACGTAATTGATTCCACGTATTAAGCGATTCTTGAACTCTTGTTAAATCTCTAGAAGAGTCGAAATCACTTACTGATCTAAACGGTGGTTGGTCGTAGTCATAATCACCGCTTGCGGATATTAACGAAATGCCATTTAAGAAATTACGGTTTTCCCAAATATACTCTTGAACAATTTCCCATTCGTCATTTCTCACTACACATGTATTTGACACGTTGTGATGCAAAGCCTCCACGCGTTCTACGCCCACGCCATTTCGTACCCAATTTGTTTGAGTAAGTTTTACGAGTTCTAAAAAGTCCTTCGCACTTAAATCCGACTTTACAAGCGCATCGTCTCCGACTTCGATTGGAAACATGACGCATTGATCATTTACGCCAGGTGCTGACCAAACACTAGGTACTACTGCGTGTGGGTTTGTTTGTTTAAACGCTTGTAATACTGGATTAGTTTCGTTTACTTGTACATGTCTTAAATAACGTTTTGAATGTTCGGGATGAATACCAGAGGCACAACCAAGTAAGACAGCTGCGTTACCGCTAGGCTTTACGCAAGTAACTCTACTAGCTTGTGGTATATTAAGTAATTTAGCGTAAACTTTATTTGCGTTAACTGCATAATCAGCTGCTTGTTTTTGCCATTCCGCATTAAACGCAATATCTTTTCGATTTGCCATACCGGTTAAACTTACGCCAATTAAACTTTCTCTCTGTAGAATCTGTTCAGATACAGGGCCGAGGTAATCGCTTTTAATATATGTTGCTTGGATTGTTCCTAAAAAGGACGCAAGTACTACTGCTGATAGCGCTTGTTCTCTCGTTGTAAACTTAGCGCAGTTTACCTCGGTTAGATTACAAGCTTGCCAACCGCTATCATATGTATACCCCATACGTTCATACTTACTCTGATTATCAAGTATGTCGAGTGTGTACTTTTCTACAACGTTTCCAAGTTCATCTCGAATAAGCGTAGGTACCATACCTATTTCACAACACGGATTATATAAGAATTGTTTAGATTCGCTAATCACAAATCCGGGCTCCCCGAATTCCTTTGTGCTCTTAAATAATTTAAGGTAAGTATCTTTCGATGTGTTTGGTAGAATAACTGCAGATATATTTGCTCTACCGCGTTGTGGATTATCTACAAACCAATTACCGGTTTTACATGTAGCCATTTCGGTGTCATGCGCATCAAACAACACAATACAAGCTGCGCGTCTTACACCGCCAGCTAACACTGCGTTTGAAATATGCATGACAATGTCAAAGCAGTCAATACTACGTAATCTAGTTCTGTTTCTAACAATACAAGTATCGAATAGATTACTAATTCTCTCAATACACATCTTAAGCGGTTCTGGGCCGGGTGCTAAACCGCCGATACTGATCTGACTACCTTTCTCTCGAATCTTTGAAAAGTCGAAGATTGGGTATGTATCTCGTTGATTAAAATAAAAGCTAATAAGAGCGCCTACTGCGTCTGCCCAACCTTCGATTGTATCTTCTACAACGAATGGCTCTACCTTGCACTTTATATCGGAACGAATGCTTGGTAGTTTATCAACGTGTACGCTTTGTACGCTAAAGCCAACGCCACATCCGCAAAGCAATAACCAAAAAGCCTCTTGGAAAAAGCGAATTCTATCGCAGTAACTTGTAGTGCAATTATAAATACGCCATTCTTTTCGAGAAATGCCTTCTCCTCCAAACTGACGCGCACGTTGTGATGATAGTATGCGCTTATCAATCTCCGCAGATTTACAGCTATCTAAAACGGATAACAAGTCTTCTAAATCAGATTCACGTAAATTCATTTCAAGTAAACGTTTTTTGTGCATGTCGTAAATACGTTCACACGCTTCTTCCCAAGTTTCTTTTCGGTTGTCTATATTCTTAGCGTATTGCTGTGCAAAATTAAAATCGGCTAGCGCCTTTCGGAATTTATCCATCGTAACATCTCCGGTGAGTGAAATGTCTAGCACGATACACTTACTTAATATACTAGTCAAAAAAAAGGCTAAAGAGAAAAGCGGCGCATCCGCTCAAATCGATGACTTAATCTTTACCGTTACCAGTATCGAGTTTGTCATTAATCTGCTTGAGTGTATAGATGGCGTAACCGCCAGCTGCCGCAGTCACTACCCCAATACCAACCTTTGTCCAACTGATATCGGGAAAGAAACTTGCATCTTCAGTAGCACCCCTCATACCAGGTAATAGGAAACTTGGTACGCTTGCGCTGCTTGGCTTGTTGCTGTCATTATTGCTCATAGGAAACCTCCATTGGTTATTGGCACACGTAATTGTGTGCGAAATATTGCGTATCCGCATGGCTATGTTTTCTGTCGCTTTTCTCTACTATATTATCACATCATTATCCGTATTTTTGCACACCCCCCCGCTAATACCAATTAACCGTTCCATCTCGCTTTTGTACCACGAATATCATAATGTACCCAACCGTCAGGTCTATCGTATAATCCAAGTCCGCCTTCTTTTAGCTTACCTTCTTTAATTAGCTTTTCGATTAAAGCGTTCATTTCTTTTGGCTTCATTCCCGCAATCTTAATGTCCGCTGCTATACCGTACATATGCTGACTATTCGACGCACCATTTACGGCTTTATTACGATCTGGACTGCGATAACCGCTGATGATAGTAATCGACTTGCCACATGCATCACGAATGACTTGCAAGTTCTTTAAAAGCTCGGAAGCGTTTGCAACTAGGTTAGGCGGAATTACATCGTAGTATTCCATCTCGGACAAATTAAAGTTAGCGGTAACTTGTACGTTAGTCTTTTGTTCTTTTTTTAGCATGTTAATCTCCAGATCGCTTTTCGCGATCAATTAAGCGTTGTACTACTTCTTTAACATCGTTTGCATCATCACGAAGTTCTTTCATCTCTTTGTACTGTTCTATGATTTCAGCGTGTAAAGCTTTTGATGACTCTTCGTTCTTAGTTTCTATTTTAGTTTCTAAGCGTTTAATCTCTGAATCAAGTTGCGATATTTTAACCTTACTATCGGAACAGCACTTGGCTGATTCGGCTTGCTTTTTCTTTTGATATGCTTGTTGTATAATTGCTAGTACTAATGCGGATGACGCAACTAAGCCTGTAAAATCGAATGGTAGATCTGGCTCTTGTATCGGCTTATTTTCTCTAGTCTGCGTATACATAATCGGTTCTATTTTAAGAGATAGATCAATCGGATTAGGTTCTGCAGAATAAAACGATGTATCATCGCTTGGCATACTTGGCGTATTGATTATTTTCTTTTTAATTGGTTCGTCTACCATATCGAATACAAAACGTACATTATCTCCGATAGGACAATTAACAAAGTCATCGGTAGTAATGTATATCTTTCGATTTGGTAGATACATTAAAAAGGTACCGTTTACTTCTACAAATCGTATAGATTCGTTTTCAATAGTACCGTCTATATTACACTTGTTCACTTTTAATCTCGTGTTTAGCGTGTGCTTTAAGTTCTAATTCAAGTAAGCGTACCTTATCTTCTAAATCACGCTTTTCAAGATCCGCTACTTGTCTAGCAAGCTCTTCGCTCTTTGCTTGTGTAACTTCGTTCTTACGCTTTAAGAATTTAAGTGCAGCGTCTGCAAACACACCGCTTAAAAACGCAAGCCCGGCAGCTTTAATAATGAATTGCTCTTCGGTAAAAAAGTAGGCGAGGAATGCTACTACGCCAGAGCATAGATTCATATAAAGCTGACGCTTAGCTTCCGATAATGCTTTTACGGATAGGCTAAATGTCTCTTCGACAATTTGAGTACCGAATTGTCCTACGGTAGCTGACATAATAATAGCTTCAATAAGTTTATCGCTGAGTTCCATGACTCCTCACTTTGCAAGTAAGCGTTGTCTTAATAAATATACGTTTGACTCGTGGTTATTAGCCGAACTCATAATAAAGTCGTCCATTCCTAGTGACATCTCGTTTAATGATTTTAAATCAGCGTATGTCTTCTCGAACATCTTCTGTAAGCTTTCCTCAACTACAAGTGCTCGTCTTAATGGATCGTGTCCAGAATGCTCGTCTGCCCAATGTACATTATCAGATATCATTTCGATCTGATCACAACAGTCTACCGCATCGCTACCATACTTTGCAACTATCTTCTCAGCAAGCGTATCGATCTCGTCTACAACGCTTTCATAGATACGACTCATCATTTGATGATCTCCGTAAAATGTACTACCTTTAACTTGCCAATGAGAAGTTTGGTGGCAGTGATACGACGCTCTAAGCGCTGCGAGTAAGTGTTGTACAAGTGCTAGTGATTTGTTCATAGTATGGCCTCGATTATCTCGTGTAGGATGAATAGTATTACAAGTATAAATGCAAATATCTTTTCTATGCTAGTCATTCGGATCTTTTACCTTGTTGTATGAGTAGTTTAATATCGCTTTTTATTTCCGCTAAATCTTTTTTCATATAATCGAGTGAAACCTTTATTTCTCGTATTTCCTTCTCGTTTTCTTCTGATTTAGTAGACAAGTAATTAGTACGTTGTCTTTCTTCTTGTAAGCGTTCTTCAATCGTAATCATCTTGGTAGATATGCTAGTAATCGATGAGTCCATATTTAGTATATAGACGGCTAGTGGTATGATCAGAGTCGATAGAATTTTAAACGCTAGTTCTGCTCCGTTATCTGATATTGTCATTTTGTCCTCCGAGTGATATAGTCGAATTATGCTTTATAACACTATAACGGAGTATACACAAATGCACAAAGGCGAATTATACAAAAGAGGGCTAAGAAAGTACAACGAAGATGGCATGAATAAGATGGCGTCATTACTCGTTACACACCACGAAAATCCAACCGCATCTCAATTTATCATGGAGAAGGCTGCTGGATTTGAAGCGCTTTGGGGCGCAATGAAGAATATGAAGAATGTACCACTTGGCGAAGGCGCTAAGGCTGTCGGAGCAGAAGCCGGTAATATACTAAAAACAAACCCTATGGCTGCAGGCGGTTTAATCGGTGCAGGCGTAGGCGCAGTGTCCGCTGGTGAAGGTAATAGATTAAGCGGTGCATTAATGGGCGGTGCTATGGGTACAGCTGCAGGTTACGGTATTAGCAAGATACCGCCAAAAGTAGGCGTACCACCTGCGGCAGCTGCAAAAGCAGAACAAGCTGCTGCTACTACGGCAGAACAAGCTGCTGCGAAGGCTACTACGACAACTACAGCAGCCGCACCTACTCCGGAAGTAGTTAAGGCAGCGTCATTTGTGGCAAGAGAGATTAGACGAAGACAACTCGGTAAATTTATTCAATAGCGTTCCATATCTTACTTATTCGTAATTTTATTTTTGGCACAGAATACGCAAACTCTTTTGCTTGACCGCTTATACAATCTGGACTACCTGCGTATGCGCATAACATCCTTTTAGATCCTTCTCCACGTTTGTCAGACCAATACTTAATTGCAAATACACCGCGATGAATTAGATCACAAGTAGGCTCGTATCCGTCTGCCTTATGTTCGCTCCATTCACCATTCTTATTTTCGCACCAATACTTAGTTTTAATTTGCAACGGACCTAAGCAATAACCGTTGTCTGCGTAAGTAAATCTGCTTTCGTGCCATGCGATTGCGAGAGATAACTTAAAGTCGATGTTACTTGAAACTGAGCTTTCAATAATTTTAACGCAAATCTGAATGCGTTCATTTCGTTGTTTATCGGATTTCCAAAAAGAATCATTTAACATGTTTCCGATAAGGGATTCGCACTTTTCCGAAAGCGGTTTAGCGTGCGATGTGCTACAAAGTAATAATAGCACGAGTAGAATATGCTTTAACATTCTAACTCCTTTCGTTTATAAGTTATCACACTTTCCGGTTTATATTTTGAAAGAGGTAATAACATGAGTTTAATTAAGACAGCGCTCAGGTATTCAGACACGCCCTTTGGTATGTCAGGAAGACCGGCACCGCCACCAGGCATTAACTTTACGGACGCTCCGAGAAAGGGGCAGAAGAACAATCCGGTAAAAAATATGCAAGTGCCAATTGAAAATAAAAGAGCATTGATGAAACGTAATTCGAGATCGCTAGCGAGAGCTATGCAGAGAGCAGGCGGTATGACAAGTCCGAATGGTATGCAATTTAACGCAGTATTACAAGAACGTGGTATGAATCCAACGCTAATGGCTACTCCTAAAACACGTGGACTAGCGCAATCTATGCCAGATGATTTATATAAGCAATCCATGTACAACGCCTTTTACGATGAGTTAGAGAAAGTCGCATTTGCAGAAGCGTTTGATGAATCAGCACAGCAAGGTCAAGCGATGCCAGAATCAGCAGGTACTTTTAACAGAGCGCTTACTACTGGCGCTTTAGCCGCTGCTGGCCTTGCCGGTTATGGCGGTTATAGGCTTGGTAAAGGCGTAAAGAACATGGGTAGCAAAGTTACAAATGCGATTTCTGGTAAACCAACTCCGGTAAAGAAACCGGGATCACCGTGGGTAGCCGGAGTTGCGTTAGGTGGTGCGGGTACTTACTTAGCACACGACGCGTGGACAGGAGCAGATCGATATAAAAATCCTGACGTACTTACTGCCGGTTTAAATAATACTGAAAATAAAACGTATTGACAAATGATATAACATTGATATAACTTTGACATCACTTTTTAAATCGGAGAAAAGATGTCGAGTAATACACCAAAAGTAGTAAAAGCACAAGCACCTACTTTACTGCACGCGCAACAGCAAGAACGACAACCACAAGGTTTACAATTACCAGAGATTTCGTTTTCAGATAAAACGAAGGCTGAGCTTGAAAACATATCTCGTGAGATGAAACGTGCCACAGAATCCGTTGCTACTTCCGAAAAGGTAGAAAACATGGTACCGGACGATAAGGTACTAGATCCGCTATTCGATCAATTAATGAATCCGCCGGATTTAGCGATTGCATCAGTCGGTGCTAGAAAAAGAGCTGAATCAAATCTACGCGCTCTTAGAATCGATGACTTATTTATCTCAGGTGAAATCCACCAAAACGTAGAAGTCATTCCGGGAAAACTTACAATTAAGTTTAGAACACTTCGTACAAACGAGGACTTGTATATTAAACGTAAGTTATCCGAAGTTAAGAACGAAGCTGCTAGATACGTAGAGGATAGAATTATCGTTATGTATATTTGCGCACACGTTGTAGATATTAACGGTGATTCATTACCTTTGCTTACAGATGCCAACGGAAACATTCTCGATTCAAACTTTGACCAACGCTTTAAAAAGATATCCGCATTACCTCAAGTATTAATTGAGCGTATCTGGGTTAATCTTCGTTGGTTTGAAGATAGAGTACGTAAAGCATTATCGCCTGATTTTTTAGGGAATGGCTGACAACGCCTGTAGGTTGGGTGCGTGCTAATTTTATCTACGATACATTAGAACATCCACCTACGCCAGGATCTCCGTTAGAAGCTGTATGTATGTATGTATTTAATTGCCGTCAGCGAGAAAAGTATATACACGCCGTTCTAATGGTCCAACCAAACGTGTCAGCCGATAACCATGAAAAACTTAAATCGCTTTTAAGTTCGTATGAAAGCGAATTATTTCCATACACGGAGAAAGAACAATGGAAAGAAAAAGAGAAGATATCGGCGATCATGGATCGGGAGATGCAAAAGGGTCCGATGAAAGTCGAATCTCAAGCTCAACCAAAGAGATCGAAACGTTAGAAAACTTAGCAAAGTACCTAGCAGAGTTCGTAAAAGAATCTACAAAAGACAAAGTAGAAACACGTAAATTAATGCAATCAATCGAAAGCTCTCTTTCAAAGATCGCATCTAGCGTATCGGCAATTCAAAAACAAACCGAGAAAAAGAAATCTCACGAATTGCCCGGTACAATGTTACCTCCACCACTGCCACATCCAAGGCTAAAATAATGCTCAAGCTTTCATGTCAACTATTATCACTCGCGACAAAACATAACTTCGTAAAGAATGAAGTAGAGTACGTAGTCGAGTTAAACATACTTGGACAAAAGATTACCGCTCAAGTATCGGAAGAATTTGTGCAATCGCTAGACAAGGCTGCGGAGTCTCAACCAAAGACAACTGAGATTGCGCCAAGACAACAAACCAGACAACCGCAACCACAACAAGTTCAGTCAGACGACCGTAAAAAGAAAGCGCTAAGTAAATTTAGACAACGCTTAGAAGGTCGTAGACAAGAGCCTGTACAAGAAGAAATCGATTATTCCGTAGGCCACGTTGATGACTACGGTTATGACGGTTATTCAGACGAGGATATAGGTCAATTATGAAAGGCGAGGATTTAATTCGAATTGAGCATAAACTAGATGCGTTGCTTTGGTATATGCAAGAGCTAACCGGTATTCCGCCTAAGGATATTCCAAGGCAAATACCAGGTGCAGGCGGTATGACAAATGGCGTATGCCCAATCACTCGTACACCAATCTACTACCATGTGGATGTTAATTCCGGAAGCGTTGTTCGTAAAGACGGACTCACATCCGGAGTAGTCTCGTCATCTCCTATATCTATGCCGGAAGTCAAAGGTTATAGTGTCACCATACTTAATGGCGGATTAGGAGATCACGATGGCAATTAAACTAATGAACTCGTGGATACAAGTACGTAAGGAAGAACTCTCGAAACCTAAATCCTCGTTAATCCTAATGGAAACCAAAGCGGACAAAGTAGGTATCGCCGTAGGACGTGTTGTTTTACTACCAAGTAAACTTACGTTTGAAAAGATTAAAAAGACAGACGACGGATTCGAGCCGGTATCTACGCTACGTACAGTAGATCCAAGCGCTATGGGACTAGCAAATAATTGCAGGATTGTATTTCGTAATTACTTATCAGGTATGCACGAAATGGAAGACGGCACCTTTCTAATCCATTGGCAAGACGTACTAGCGATTGTACCAGAAGGTGCAGAGATTTCGAACCTATGAAACGACTAATCTTACAACTTAAACCAGAAGATCACGAATGGCTTAAATCACATGCGACATCTAAAAACGTATCGATGTCGCAAGTTGTAAGAGATTTAATAGCGACAGCGAGAGAAAAAGATGAGCGAAAAAAATCCCCTAGACAGTATTAAACCGAAGATGATCGCACTCCCATCAACGGATGCGCAACTCGGACAATTAATAGGCGAACTTGCAAGCGAGAATCCAAGAGCAATCATCATCGATTTCTTTCAAGCTACAATCGTAGTGCATCCTTCTGGAGTAGGCGGAAAACCACAACTCACCGAAGATTCTATTCCGTATTTACTTGCTAACTTTCATATCGAAATGTTAGACAGACAGCCCGTAAATGTAAAAACAGCATCGGACATTTTAAAAAAAGAATACAATTCGTGTGTAATTGTGTTTCATATACAACATCAAAAACTTGAATACGAGTTACAACTAGGAGAACGAGCATTATGGACAAAGTTAATAGCACCAAGCATAGCGTTGATCATCAAGCAAAAGACCGACCAATCCGATTGGAAGATCTACGGATTACAGATCGAGCAGAACTAACAAAGGTTCCACAAACTAGAGTACGCTTATGTGTAGACGAAGAATACACTGCGTGCGGATATGAGCATTCTGACATGTCATTCGAAATTAAGGTTTCGAATAAAGTACTAGAAAATCTAGTAGAAAAGATAGGAAAACAATGGCTGAAGTAAATCACCTCGATCAGTTTAAATCGTTACTTGCGACATTAGGATTAGAAGTATACGCAAGTCCTGTCGTAAAGGATGATACAATTTGTTGTTTATGTAGATTAAAACCGCTTACTTCTCAAGATACTAACTTGAAAGCAGCGGAAGGGCGCTTATTGTTCTTTATTGAAAAAGCGCTAAAAAGCGAATCAGAAAACTTAGATACATGGCGTCTTCGCTTAAGTCGTCCTTGGATTCTAAAAGAAGATAAGCTTTTCTTTACTTGGGATTTTACGTTCCAAGGTAATCTACGTTTATGTTACGAAAAGCTAAAAGCGATTCCTGTTCCACCAGCACCTGGCGCAAGAGAAGGCGATGTAGCGATTCAGACAATCAAGCCAGCACGCGGATCTATTAAACAAGTTAAAGTAGGAAATCTAAGAGCATGACAAAGATTGCAACAGGAGATACTCCGGCTAGATACAAGATCGAAGTACACTTTGGACCACGTAGAACTACAAACGGTCCAAACGTAGCAGCGATTAGTGTATTTGAATCCGGTTTACACCTAGACGGCGAAGGCGATGAGCTTATGTATATTTGTGCAGAACGAGATAAAGGTTTAGCACTTAATGCACCTAATGTCGCTGACACAGATATCGTTTGGGGTAAGGAAGGTTGCGGTAAGTTTATTCCCGGTAAGAATTTACGTGCAGGCGTTGCTGTATGCGTATGCGAAAAGCGTAAAATGATGAAGAGCGAAGAGCTCACATCTACATTACTCGTAAACCTATCAACCGAAAAGATTTCAAACTTAGTAGCGTCTTGGTTTAGAAAGCTTGATAACGATGCGGATATTTACGTTAAGTACCATCCAACGGATATTCGTTATCAAGCAATGGCAGATGCTCAAGGACTAGACAAGGCGAGAAGCTTACGTGGTTTGACAATCTATCCGCTAAAGAATATAGTAAAGGACGTTTCAAATGGCGCAACGCTTGAAAAAAGATTCTTCGCCCTCTTCACCTGTTGAGGCAAAAGAAACCTTACGCGATCTAATCGAACGACATAACGAGCTTACACTACGCATTGAATTTATTAATGCAGTACTAGATATGTCGAGAGAGAGCTTTGCACACCACGACGGACTCGAACCTAAAAACATCGTGATCACTCCAGATGGTAGGCGCGTACAAGAACACATGATTGAATCTATTTTGCTTGAAATGCAAACAAAGATACTCGATCCACTACAAAACGAATTAAAACGTTTAAACTCAAAGAAGGTGTAGTATGACAAGTACAAAGACACAAGAGCGTACTAATAAGTACCCAATGACTAAAGGCGATTTACTAGAAATCGTAAACTCTCAAGCATTAACCATTCGCGCAATTATGGAACTACTTAACATAACTGAAGAGCAAGTTCGCGAAAAGGGTTTGGAAATCATTAAGAAGCTAAAAATGAGTGCAGGCCCATACGATGATGACGATGATGGTTTTTACGACGATGATGAAGATGATGACGATTTTGATGCCGAAGATTATGACGAGGATGATTTCGATCACGACGATGAAGACGAAGATTTTGATGATAGTGACGAAGACTTACTTGAAGATGATGAGTACTCGTTTAAGCAACAAGAAGCGCTAAAGGCTAAAATCGGAGTATCCGGTATCTCTCATCACCCAGCAGGCGCTGTCTTTTTTGGGGGTTAATCATGAGTAAACTTTCGAAAAATGAGCTAGAAAAAACGGATCAAATTATCAAGGACTTTGAGCAAGCGCTGGTAACCTCAGCTAATATTCCGTTAGCCTTTAGATCGGCATTAACTAGCGCAGAAGTAGCGCTTCTTAAAACCTTTCTGATGTGGCATAAAGACTCAGAACGAGCTGTCCGGGACGGCGTCTTGGGCGATAACTAAAGCAGCTACATCTAGCGCATACGATTTTGCCATATGTGGGAGGCAATCCAAAGCACACCTAAGCGTATTCGCTTGTTCTGGTGCAATACCCTCCATATGCTTCGCAAGCCCGTACATATCATCTCCGCAACACGCCCAACGTAGTAGGCACCACAATACCAGATATTTACCATCACCGCCGGTTGAGTCGTATACCCTACATGACTCGAATGGATACCTACAATACTCGAATAATTCATTAACCGAATCGTATTCGTAATCGGTATGAATCTTTATAGGCTTGCCTAGTATATCTACCGTCCAAGTCACGGCCTTACTTTTTTCTTGTGCGCCTATTGCGTATTCGCATGCGCTATCTACCACTGATACCACTGTTCTTGCGGTTAATGCTGGAAGTCCTACTAAAAATGCTAAGTCGAACATATCTTTTCCTTTCGTTTATGTTAATATGTTGCATATAGTTATCACACTTTTTAGCGAAGAATTGAGGGAAGTATGATGCAAGCGCAAGGTAATTTTAATTACGGTTGGGGCAATAATCCGAATAATCCTACAATGTCTGCGGACTTTTTAGGTGCAAATCCATACGGACCTAGCTTAGGGTATTCCGCTGGTTTAAGCGGACTTGGTGCAGCACACAATATATTTAACACGGTTAATACTGCCGGTATGTTTGCCGGTATGGCTTCAGGATTCGGCATAGGTGGATCGGGTTTAGCTAATTTCGGTAGAATAGCAGGCGGGCTTGGTTTCGGTGGCATGGTTATGCCGATGCTAGCGCCTATGGCAGTAGGTCACGCATTTGGCGCTGCTGTTCACGGCGCCCAGCAACAAAATGCCATACATAATATTATGAATCAATCGTTTGGCAACCGAAATATGGGTGGGTATGGCGGTTCTGGTTTTAGCGGACAGTCGGCTCAAATGATGACGGAAACAATTCGTAGTATGGCAGCGATACCTGACATGCTTACAAATCAAAACGAGCTTACTAACATATTTCGTAATCTTAATAGTATGAAGCTTCTACAAGCGTCTAAGAACGCTAAAGAGATGGGCGATAAATTTAGTACGATTGTTAAAACAATGAAAGATATGGCAAGAGAACTTAATACAACGCTTGAAAACGTAATGCCTTATATCGAACAGTTTAATAACCAAGGGTACTTTCATATGAAAGACATTCGTAGAGGATCTTCTATGACTCGTGCTACAAGCGCTGTCGGTATTGGTATGAATGAACAAAATTTAATCGGATTACAACAAAGCGGTGCAGATTTAGTTCGTGGGTATGGCGGTAGAAGTATGGTAGGATCCGAGCTTATGCGAGATATGGCTGGTCAAGTAAGCATAGGCGTTCAGAAGGGGTTAATATCAGAAGAACGTTTATTTAACGTAACAGGTAAACGCGGAGAAGAGGCAGTAGGCGAGATGTCTAAAAAGATGATGGCAGCAAACGCTCGTATTATGCAATCGGATGCAGGTAAAATATTATCCGCAGCGTTGGGAAAGAAGAATGAAAACGGAGAGTTTACAGGCGAGATTGATAAGGACCTACTCGAAAAGTTTAATAGTGGCGCACTATCATCGGAAGACATAAAATCTCTATACTCGTCTAAACTCGACAGTAGCCAAGCAGCAGTATCGTTACAAAATAATATGTCTAGAGGTATGGGCGCAGAGTTTGGTGCGAAGATGGGCGTAGGTGGTTTAGCAAAAGCAGCGAAAGCATTACTTAAAGATTCAAACTTAAGCGATGAAGAAATTAAACTCTGGTTAAAGAATACGATACAAGAAGATCAAATCGTAGTAGATGCGATATTTGAAATGTCGGATAAATCGAAAGGGCTTGAACGAGAATTCGAGAGGCAAGTAGGCGAGGTACAAAAGAAGAATCGAATGATGTCTGCGCTTAGAGAACGTAGTCTCGGAGCCAAGTATCAGAAGTTTAAAACTAGCGTAGGTCATATTATATCATCTCCATTTGAAAGTATGGGCGGTGACTACATGACACAATTTTCGGAAGCTGGAGAATTAGCTAGCCACGACTTTGCAAACGGTAGATACCTTAAAGCTACGGGGCGTATGATAGGCGGTTTCTTTGGTATTCAGCCAACTCACGTACGTGGTAAGCTAGAAGGTATTAGCGATGAAGTTGTAGCAAGCGCAATGATGGGCGATACGGGAAGAACAACTACAAATAACTTTTCAGAAGCAACGGATGAAGGTGTTAATAAGTTTTTAAACACATCACGCTTTGCGCAAAACTTAGATATAATTGGTGGTATAAAAGATACATTCGATGAAACGGAAATGAGAGATTATAACGCACGTAAATTTTTCGGAACTGATAGAAAAAACATAACAGCGGATTATTTAGCAAAGAGAGAAGGTCAGAAGAGTACGACAAAATCTACTCGATTTATAAGAGATTATATTTCGAAGGCTTTGAGTAGTGGTAAGACGGTATCTGAAATCATTCGCGGACTGAAGGAGAATATGACTCACGGTGGAGGCGATATATACGGACAATTACAAGCGCTTGAATCAGAAGGTGGCGGGCTTGGTAAGTTAGCAGGAGAAGTTAGACAAGGAATTAACTCGCAAATCACCAGCGGTATGGGAAGCGCTACATCGGAGGAGAGAATAGTCGAACTTACAAAACAAAGAAATAGTATGTTTGGTTCTAACTACGGCGTAGGTTTTGGCGGAGCGGAAGGCGAAGATATTATAGATCAAGGCGCTTTTGGTGGTGTAAACGATCTTGACAGTAATGTTCTACAAGAGATATTTAGATCCGGTAGTCAAGTGAGTATTCAAAAGCAGCAAGGATACGCACAACTTATGAATGCGCTTAGCAGCGACGATAAAATGGATATAGCGTCAGCTTTACGTAGTGGTGACGATAAAGAAATACAAAGAGTATTAGATTCGAAGGGCATAAAGCTTAGCGCTAGTGATCTTCAAGGCGCAACAAGAGATGAGTTTTTAAAGCTAGCTGGCGAGGTTTATAACTTAGACGCTGTGGGAAAGCACGGATATCAACAGTACATGAGCAAGCTTACGGGAAATCTTAGTGAACAGGCTTTACATGAAAAGGGTACGGCTAGAACGGATCTATTTAAATATACAATGGATAAAGATTTCGGTAGTACAGAATACGGTAAGATGTTAAGTGAATACGCAAGTAAAGGCGATATATCTAAACTTGATGCGCTTACTGGATCGCTTACGGAAGATAAACTTAAAGGTATGGAAGAGTCATCCGGCAAAGACTTAATGGTTAAACTATTTGCAGAAAAGCAGCGTATAGCCGGTTTGTCGGATGATGAAGTTACGAACGAGGCTAAAGCGTACTTGAGCGATGATCAGATTAAAGAATTAGGCATGTCTAAACTAAGAACTCGTATGACTAATAGAGTCGTACTTCAAGCCGGCAAAGCGTCTAGCGATAAAGATACGGATGAACTTATTATGGCTACGGCTGGTTATTCTGCTGAGGTTGCAGAAGCGATTGCGCAAGCAAACGAAACCACAGCTAGGTACATGTCTGAAACATCAAACGCAATTACTAAGCAAGAGGCGTTTAATAAAACAACCGCAGAGGCGATAGTAAAGATAAGCAACTCGGTTAAAACCGTTCCATAGGATTAGATATGAGCGATAAAAAAGAATCTGAAAAGACGAAGCAAGAAGTACAGTATAAACTAGACAGAATGGTTGCGTCTAAAGATGCGTTATTACTTAAAACGGATATACTAACTACAAAGACTCAAGAGTTTAATAACGGAAGCCTTTTAGTACTTACAAAATTACAAACATCGTTAGGAAGATGATATGATCTCGTTACCAATAAATTACGGAGCTCAGCGTGTTCCACTGAGCAACAAATCGCAAGTAGATTTAATTATCGTAGATAAGATATCAAGCGATGTCATAATAGACGTATTAGCTAAATCTATTGCGTATAAAAAAGTATACGGCGAAGATATGCCGAATCAAATAACCGACAAAATGCGAATGCAGTGTACAAAGGTTACGATATGATAAACTTTATAACACCTTCGGTACTTTCACCAAAAAACATAAGAACGCTAGCGATAGATTCTTCTAAATTATCATCGGATGTAAGTAATGGATTTGTACGTAGACCTATAAACGGTATATCTATTAAACCAGATACATACGCATGTATTTTGTATAACGGCGCTATAAACACCAGCTCGCCTATTAAAAAGGATAAGTACGATCACAACTTACTTGTACAACAATTTAGTTTAAGCCGTACTGAGAAGAGTCAAGTAATCGAAACATTTGATGGGCATTACGTTTATTTCTTTGGCGAGAGAGCACCAAATGCATCCGTAAGTGCGTTACTACTCGATACCGAAACATTCGAATGGTTTCAGCAATTCGATATGAACTACGAAAAGGTTTACCGAGGTACTCAAAACGCAACACGTAAAGCGCCAATCTCGATTGTTATTGATGGCTTACAACTCGTTGGATATATTACTAACGTAAGTTACTCTCAAAGTGCTACGCAAGATCCATACATGGTAAACATGAACTTTAATATGATCGTAGAAAAAATAGTACACTTGTCGGATATAACTGCGGTCAAGGTAAATAAAGTAGATTCGGATAAAGAATCCGTGCTGAGAAAACTATCTAGCCAAAATCAGCTATCAAACGTTTTATCAAATAAATTTAAAAGCGTAGCAGATGAGATAGCATTCCTAGCAAACGCAGGACAGTTAAAGAGTAGCGACCCTGTTCAGACCAAGTTACAAGAAATCGTCAATGATTATAGAAATAAAAATCCCGCACCTACATCTTACTTCGAAGCGTATCCAAACGAGTACTTGTCAGGCAAGTTTGGAAATTTAACAAACGCATCTGACTTTGATGTAATTATAGAATACGCAGATAATATTACCGCAGCGAAGGATTTAGATTTCCTATCAAAAATTGTAAGCACGAATAGAGTAGCGGAGCTTACCGAAGAGTATAAGATGCAAGCCAACTTGGTAAACCAACAATCAGAAAACGTTGGTTTGTATATTGACTCCGTAATACAAGATCAAACCGCAGTAGACATTATAGGAGATTTATTTGGTAGCGGTGTAACTGCTGACTCATTACTACGATCAAAACAATCTGCAAGCATGGCAGCGTCTCTTTCGTTATACGGCCTACAAACACTTACATCAAACTTAAGCGAAGCAGTCGACTTCCTTGACAATACGCTTACTAGTGTTAGAGTATACGCGCTTGGAACCGTTGAAGGGATATTTGGACCGGATCGCGAAGTACAAGAGGATCAGATAAATACAAATCTCGGAGAGTTTATATGAGTACGTCCTTTTTAAGAATACGATGTTTTTTAGAAGGATACGAGATACCGATCATAAGCGCATCAGTGACTGCGTCTATGAACGACATTGCAAGAGCATCCGTAGAATTAATTGCTACGCCACAAGCATTACTCATTCGTCCTAAGACATCTATTCTTATATTCTTTCTAGAAGAAGCGGTAAGACCGCCAAATAGCTCTACGTCTGAAGTCAATAATAAGTATTATAAGTTATTCTTTTCTGGCGAGGTGCACGGTATATCGATTAATAAATCAGCCGAAGGAAGAGTGCTTACGCTAACGTGCACAGACCATTTCGAGAATTTATCGAGAGCATATACTTACTACACCGAACAGCAAGCTAGCGTATCCAATCTGATTAATACCAAAGCGTACTTTGCAGCTGCCATGATTATCCAAAATAGTATTAATCAAGCAAACTTTACGCTACTAGAAGAAGTATTCAAAGATCCGAAACCTAAGTCGATTGGGTTTACAGACGCAAAAGGAATACTTGCTGCTATGATACGCATGATTGAATTGTACACCGGTATTATAGAACAGGGTACGACAGGTGCTAATGCGTTTTTCACACACCAACAAAACCGACTTAAAATACTCGAACAGATTACAATAGCGTCAGAAGATTTAGCGCCTCTCAAGATATTTAAAGCAGACGTATTAGCCAACTTTGTAGGAAATACATACGGAAGACTTGGCGGACTTGTTAAAGTAATCGACGTCATTCAGATGATACTTTCGATCATAGGATACGTTAGATGTCCGAATCCATTAGCAACTACTTTAACAGGAGGTGTTGAGAAAGAGATAAGCTTAACTCAAAAAGCAATAGATGCTAGAACATCATTTGCAGATGGTTACAGGAATAATCAAACGGTTAACGAATCTTTAAGCTCGTATTTTGGAACACCTGAAATTGCTCGAAAGATATCAAACGCAATTGATTCAGCAGACGCATTACGTATTCTGAAGGAAAATAACGTAATAAATTCTAAAGCGTACAACTATCTATCTACTACCGTAAAAGAAAGCGATCAGTTAGAATTTCAAGTATCAATAGACGACGTTAGATCGGTTGCGACTGAGCTTTTAAATGCAAACGAATCTGATCCAAATAGGCTACCGACAGACGACTCTGGTATAAACGCAGTGTTTTCAACAATGAGTAATGTTTCTTCTACTGCAACACGTATTACATCAAGTAAATTAAATAGTACGTTAATGATGCCAGACTTCTTATACGCAGATCCGCCTAAGTGTAATATACTATTTCCTTGTATGTACAACATGCTTAGCTTTAATCGACAAGCAGCTGACGAAACATCAAGACTACAAATGGTTACGAATCTACAAGAGTTAGCACCGAATGCTGCAGGCGTGGACGAGCTTACTTACTTTTCTCCGTCCTTTCCATTTTTAAACGGATTACAAGGTAAAAAGCTATCGGAGAATTTATCGGTAGATGAACTTGTGAATCAACAATCGGATAACGGTAAATCGAGAGTAGGTTTAATCATGGACCACGAAATGTTTACAGGTGTTGTGCCTGAGTTTGCAAGCATGTCAAGACTCGCTATGCTAATCGATAATGGTAAAAATTACTCAGGGGAAACAACCGAAGAGGGACTTAATGGTAAGGATGATTACTTTACTCGTTACGCGGACGCTATGTTTATACAACGTAGATTATCGCAACGTAGTATAAGTGCGTCCGGCCCATTTAATCCGTATCCAGTAGTTGGGTTTCCAATGTTAGTAATCGATCAAACAAGTCAAGGAGCAGAAACTGAGCAGTTTATAGGCGTATTACAATCGATTACTCATAGCATATCCCAATCCGGTGGATCTACATCTTACTCAGTGATATACGCAAGACCTGTTAGCCTTGCAGACGATGAGTTTTTTAAGTACATGGATAAAGATCTTCGTGAAGCTTTAAAACCGAAATGGTTAGAATCTATATACGATGTAGACAAGGTAGGAGATGTTTATTGGGAATTAATTGGTAGCGAATCTATGTTTGTTAGAGGTAAGGATCAAAACGCAGTTATTGCAGATTTACAAAAAGAGTATGATGCGTTAAGATCAGAACAACAACGTAACTCGTTTTATCTAAGAATGTGCCGAAGAGAGATATGCTCTATGCAGTTTGCAAAAGACGTATTTTTCCAAAAGCCTTTAAAAGAAGTCGATAGATTATCTACGATAACACAGGTATGCGTTGGCGGTGCGTCACAAAACTTAGCAAATCATACTGAAACTGTTTCGTACCCTAAAAACGAATTTGAAGAAAAAGTAGACAACCAGAGAGTAAAAGCCGTAATAGATTACGCAAACTCGCTACAGACAAGGAGCTTAGTAAAATGAATCAACTCGAAAGACAAACTATGTGGTCAGCGTTTTCTGACGAATTTGAAAAACTTGCTACACCTACAGGAGCGCAAAGATTCGCAGTCGGATCTGGCTTAGGCGCACTAGTAGGTGGTACAGTTGGATATAAACGAGGTGAAGGCGAAACTGCAACAGACGCTATGAGACGTGGTATGCTACGTGGTATGGCTGTTGGTGGTTTGGGTGCGTATGTTGGACCTAAGATTAAAAACTATCCTAAAGCTTACGCACATGGTATTAAGCACGTAGGTGAAAACGCTGGCGCATACAAAGCACTAGGCGGTGTTGCTGCAGGTGGTGTTGCCGCGTTAGCTGCTAAGAAAGCGATCGAGAATAAGGTTCGCCAAGACATTCAAGAAGGACATTAACAATGAATGAGTTAGAGAAGTTTCTACTTTCGGGAGTAGAGAAAAAAGCAAGCATGGATACGTTTGTATTAAATTCTCTAACTCCTATGGTAGAAGGCGTTGAGCCTGTAGTATCAGACGCTGAGAAAAAGAACGAGCATGAACTCTGGAAGAAATGGAAAGAATCGAATTACAATCCGATGTACCTCCGTCCCTTACAAGACTCATTTAAAAATCTAATATTCTTTCACGTAAATAAGTGGAAATCCGTAAATATACCTACTCGCTTAATACAAGCGGAGGCTGAAAAGCAATTTATAGACGGACTTAAAACTTATAATCCAAATAAAGGTGCCGCGCTTGCTACACACTTGAACACCGTTTTAAGTAGAATGGCGAGATTTATTATTGCGCACCAGAATATGGGTCGCGTGGTAGAAGGTCGTGCGGGCAAAGCGTTTAGTAATCTTAAGACGGCTAAGAATTTATTCGTAGAAGAATTCGGTAGAGAGCCAAATGCGCAAGAGCTTGCTCAAAAGGTTTCGTTTGAATACAAGCTTGCATGTACGCCAAACGATGCTAAGGCTTTCCTAAAAGAAGATCGAAGAGACTTGTCAATTGGAGACGAAGAAGCTGATTTTACATTCGAGGCTCCAGCTAATCGTATGCTACTTATGATGTTGCCTGCGGAACTTACGCTAGAAGAAAATCAAGTATTCGAAAGATTATTTGGTATTAACGGATGTAAGAAACTTGAGAAGGGACAGATTGCGAAGCAATTACGTATACACCCGTCTAAAGTTAGTAGAATTATCGCAAGTATTCGTGAAAAGTTGGAGAAGTATCAATGAGCTGTAAGCCGATAATAAAACCAACATACGATCTTCCTAAAAAAGAAGCGTTAGATCAGATTAAAGTAAACTTAGATTTAATCGTAAGTCAGTACAAAAGTAAGGCAAACGACTTTATTTCAAAATTTAAAAACTTGACTGGAATCGATTTAGCTCCGCAAATTGATATGACTTCGGTAAATAAGAATGATACTTCAGAAGCTAATGAAACAGCGTCTAAGGTGCAACCGAGCGTAGCTACAAATCCTAACACGACTAAAACTACGCCATCTAAAACCGTTAAGGCTATTACGCCTAAGCGCGATGTTTCGCCTGGCGTTGCATCGGTAACAATAAAAGGTAAAACGGCGACAGGCGAGGCTAAGGAAGTAGAATTAAAATCCGCATCCGGCGTTAATAGCGCTTGGCGAGTTAACTTTATAGTAAACAAGCTGGGCGTAGAAAACGTGGATAAAATCGGAACAACAAGTATTCCGGAATCTGAGTACGGATACAAAGTAAAATCCGATCAACCTTGGGGATATCATTGGAAAGATTGTAGACCGCCTGGATTACATTTGTCTGCAAGAAGAGCAGCAGAATGGCAAGCGATAAAAGACCCTATTCGTAAATTTGGCGATAAAAATAAAAAGGATCAAGCGTGGACAATCGAAGAAGTATTACCAATCGATAAAGACCTATACTTTGACGCGGTTACAGCAACTACTTGGCAAAAGAGCGACGGAGATAGAGAAGAGTTTTTCGAGTGCTTGTATTTGATATATAAAGCGGAAACTTCAGAACGTTTTTCTATTCCGCAACAGAACTTCGATTTTAGACCTAAGGAAGGCGAGGTTGAAATACCGCTTTATAATCACTTTGACGAAGGACCCTTTCCACGAAGAAAGGGTGATCTTGTAATTGATACGCCTTATCGACCCAAAGATAAGACTATAATATCTGTGTGGGGAGCGTATCAATACACAGTAGATACTTGGCAAGATGACATGGAATACATGTATCCAGGACTAATCAGACAAAACCCATCTTGGGCTTACCCTTGGTTTGCTCCGATAAAGTATGAAAACGCTGCTAGACTATGGAAGGCTAAAGATATATGGGGCGAGATTAGATCGCTAGAATTACCGAATAGCCCATTTCATATGTCGCAGAAAGCCGCTGTTCTGTATATGTTTAATCATCGTCCGGTAATAAAAAACGCATTCATTACTAGGTATGTACAAATTCGTACTGAAAACGCTAACATAACTGATAGCATGGAGTTGTTCTACATTACTTGGGAAGACAAGCAAGACGGAAAGACGTCATGGCTTACAAGTTCCACACTAGAAACAGGCAAGCTAGGATACAAAATATCAAGTCCGCTATTCAACGCGGGTATAGCAATCAAAGGTTTACCACCACAATTTATACACAAGCAGGTTACATAATGAGCGAGATTACACGAGAAGAATTTAAGACTACTAACTTATTGTTAGCGTCATTACTAGAAGCGTCCGGTGCCACAATCATTGCGATTGATATCGGAAAAAAGTTTAGTACAATTACACTAGAAGTACCTAGTTATTGTCGCGATTCACTATCATCCAAAATCGAAAGACTTGGAAGAGTTGTCGGCAGACAAGAAAGTACAGACGAGTGGAAAGACTTGTTTTCAAACACCGTGCTAGGTGATATGGAAGATAAGTACGTAAGGCTAAAGCGTAAAATTACTCGGAGCAAAGAAAAATGACGAATGAAGAGATATTGAATCTAATAGACGCAGAAGGCGAAGACAAGTTTGTCGCAGCAATGCAAGCGCTTGGGTACTATGTACAGAAGAAGCAATCTGATCCTATCGTAGATTCGTCTCTTTTAGTTACAGGAACTATTCGAATACTAGACGCTAGAGGTCATGCGCAAGTAGGTATATCCGTAATCGTTGAAACCTTACAACAAAGGCTAAAAATTACAAACACGAATGACGTTGATTACTATATCGGCGTATCTCGATCTACAAAAGCAATATCTATTACTCCAAACGGAGTTTGTAATGTTAAGCTTATTAAAGGATCACGAGTTAGAGTGTTTGTAGAAAACAGCGATATCACACGAGAATTTATCGTACCTACATCAGACTTTGACATATTATCCGTACAAAGCGTTGCACCAGATATATACACAAACGTAATTCCCGCTTACCAATATCCAATTAGGAGCGATGTATGACACCGATTACCTTGCAGCTTAGAGACGAGAATGACGCAATTGTAAATGGTACAGTAAGTATATACGATCAAGTTATGAATAGAGTCGTTCAAGAGCTAACATCTTCTGGGCAAATTACAAACGTAGAACTACCGGAAGGTAATTACTTTATTCGTGTCTACTCTACCGAAGCAACGTTTAATCCTACTACAGTTATTGTAAACGGATTATCGGACGTCATTACTTATAAAATGATTGGGGCGTCAAACGAAGTAGATATTCCTTCAGACGCTACTATGTGCAAGGTATATGGAAGAATAATCGGATTAAACAATAAACCGGTTGTAGGTGCAGTTATTTCTATATCGAATGAAAGCGGATATGTAAATTCAGACGATGATATACAATACCTATACGGATCTGCAATTACAGACGCAAATGGTAGAGTCGAGATGACTTTGAAGAGAAATGCGTCTTATATACTTACAGGTATTCCGCAGTATAATATCATAGAAGATGATCTACCTAGTAGCATATACGTAACAATACCGGATCAACCGATATGTAAGTTAATTGACATTATTGCACCAATACCTTCGTTAATTACACCTACGTATTTAGAGGTAGCATCCGGATCACTTTCGATAAATCCGGAAATTACACTAACAAACGGTACTAAGATCTTGAAAAATTTTGCAAATTATATACAAATAAATTCCGACACAATTACCGCTAAGGTTGGTATCTCAGCGATCACCATAGACGATTTACCCGTCGGAACACACGAGTTATACTTTTATGCAAAAACCTTTCAACCGAAGAAAATCGACGCGTCGGGTATCGTCAAGAGATCTGGACTACCTAAGCTTGTCGGGCAATGCACCATCATCGCATACTAAATTTAAATTGCCGGAAGAGTACACGAAATTAGTATTGTCCGTACTCCAACGTATGATCGATGATTTAGAGTGTTATTTAACGAACACAGAAGTGCCAGAGTATCGTAGAAATGGTACCGCAGCATTTAATTGGATATTTCAACAAAAGCAAAACGATAAACAAGTCCTATCCGTGTTTTCTATTTGTTATATGATAGGATGTGACGTATCTGATGTGCGTCAGTTAGTACTAAAGAGGCAAGATAAAAATGATAAACTACGAGCAAGAGTTGTATGTTCCGAAGGTGAACAGTTTTCAATCGTTAAAATCAAATGTGATTCGGACTTTGTGCATGCACCCGAATCTAATTTACGGAATGACGGTGTTGAACTCGAAGAAGATTCTATCGTTGATTAATCAGTTTGAATCCTCATACGTTGTACCTACTTTAGAAAATCAATCTGAATGGGTAGCGCTAGTAGAAGTATTTTGGAACGACATTACTACTTTAATATCAGCGTTAATTGACGTACAAAACTCGTCTCAAACATTACTCAGCTCAAACGATGCTAAATACCTAAGATCCCTCGATACATCTCTAAATATTCCGTCAAGACTTGCGTTATTGGACGGAACAGAGCAAGTATCTATACAAGCAAGTCACAACGGAAAGTTTATTATAGAACTCGTTTCTGCACCATATAGACTACATAATATGCACATAACCGTAAACAATACGTATATAGACTTACAAAGTATTGCAAAATTAGTATCTACACGCCTTCCAGATGAGAGCGAAATCACACAACCGCTTTATATCGAATTACTTGCAGACGAGTTAGTAACTACAATCGAAATACAAAATCCGCTTCAGCCATACGTATATACTACACTGAGCAATGATCGAATATTTTATTTAGTTGTGAAGGAATCGAGTATTGAACTTAGGCTTACAAGAAACGATCAATACCACGCATTTAAAGTAAAGCCGAATGCCACATCGATTAAATTTGGATTTACAGGACAGTACACTCCACAAGGATCGCCAATCTATACATCTGCAAGTGAGCTTGCGTCAATATTAGGCGGAAGCGTTAGTAGAACTACAAATCTAACAAGCGTTAGTATTGTTGACGGCGTATGCGATACATCAATAAGTAGGTGCACAGCGTTCTTACTTGATAGAAATAATGAGCAAATTATAATAGACGGAAACAGAGCGTATCACTACGCTAGTACAAGCCTAAATTATAGCGGTAATGTTCGATTGGTACACGAAAAGGTTATTCTAAATTCAGAAAGCGGAATGATATACTCAATACCAAACGACTTACTTAGCAGCGATAAGTCGGATAACATCAAAACAGACTTATCATCCGTAATCAGCACAGGCGATTTAATTATTGATATAGATCAAACAGTTGCAGAAGTATTATCAAACAACACATCGATTATTCTAGATAAAAAGATTCGCCCTAGTACATGCGTTATTCGTTTAGGCTCGTTTGATTGTTGGAAAAGAATAGTGGACGGTATTGTAATTCCACAAATCGAGTTTCCACGTCATACTGATTCAACGACTCTTAACAATCTTCGCTATACAGCAAGCGTTATCAAATCTTTCTTAGCGAATATTAAAACGAGAATTACGAATAATCAGCTTTCGAGAAGATCCTTAATGTCAATTCTAAATCCGTTAAATGATTTACAAAGACAACACTTAGCATTTAGAGCGAATAGAGCTGCGGATATATTATTTAGCGGAGACATACAATCGTATGTTGAACTTAATGATACAAATTATAATTATGAGATCATGCTTAAATCCGTAATCGACGAAACAAAAGCGAGGTTATAATGAAAGACTATGAGCTAGCGAGTTTAGTTGCGTCACTTGATGACATTGTAGAGCAACTAGTAGCAGACACAGTTACGCCAAACATGAGCGAAACTTTAGATCGTTGGTCAAGCGAAGTGACAAATCGCTCGCAAAGAGTTATAACGGAACTTGAACAGATACAAGAAATAGTAAGACGAATTACGGAGACGAGGTAGTTATGGATTTACGTGTAGTAAAACTTACAGATCTATTAACAGTGCACAAGTACGAATATACTGCACTAAGCACTCCGTCTATATCCGTAGTTGGACCAGATCTTTCGAAAGCAGATAAGGTAGTAATAAACGGAATGGAATCACCATCATTCGTTGTTCTTACCAAGACAAAACTGATTGCGGAAATACCAGAGTCGGAAAGAACTAAGCAATTACAAGTAACCGTTTATTCTTATGACGCAGGTACTACTCGTAGAAATGCGCAGATCTTTTTAGGACTTGATAAGAAGGTAGGTAAATCTACCGGACAATCATACGTTGTCCAAAAGTTTTTAAAGCTATTGCTTACAAAAGAAGGATCAAACGCTTTCAACGAAAACGAGGGTTGCGCATTTTATGAGTTAGAAGGATCTACGTCTCCAAAGGACGAGCTTATTATTGCTGCTTTAGTAAACAACGCCGTAAGCTCTGTTGAAACGTTTATACTTGAAAATCAAGGTAGTATAAAGGATCCCGCGTCCAGACTATTATCGGCAACTGTTTCTAATGTACAATGGGTAAAAGACGCACAAACAATTAACGTATCAATTAATCTAGTCAACGAGGCTGGAGAATCGATAAACATAAATACCGGAGATAGATAATGGCAGACATTCAAGGAATACTACGCGCAAGATTTCAATCATACGATCCCGATCTTGATATAAGCCCCGGAGGATTAATCGATACAGTCATTATTCAACCGGTTGTAAGAGCTTTATCGGTCGATCCATTACTTACAGACACCAAGCAATTCTTACTACAGAAATTTATCGAGGCCTTTCCAAATGATCCCGTATCAGAAGGCGATGCGCTAAACGATGTTTTAATAAATGCATTGTCGTTATTCTTAGACGCATACAGACTAGAATTAAATAGAATAAAAACCGCACAAAGCATTACTAACTACGATCAGATGTCAAATACCGAACTTGATCGCTTAGCTGCGAACTGGCTTGTTTACCGCAAACAAGGTAGCCGTAGTTTTGGTACTGTACGAGTTATTGTAAATAGACTTGCTCCAATATCCGTTACACAATCGATTGTATTTACGGCAAAGAATGGAAAAACATTTACACCAACGATTAGCTACACGGTACCTACTAATCAGCTTATGACCAACTCGATTGGATCAAATCAATATTTCATAGACATAGAAGTACGTGCGCAAACAACAGGCATAAACGGTAATATCGACGCATTACAAATTGATACGGCTTCAGGTATACCATCGGTTGTGTCTGTTTATAACCAAAGTCAGTTTACCGGCGGTGCAGATAGCGATTCGAATGAGAATTTATCAAGTACACGATTACTACAATCCGTAACAGAGCGTAGTTTAGTTACAGCACGTGGTATTATTGCTAAACTAGACTCGTTGCCATCGGTTAAAAGATCACAAGTAGTAGGCTTTGGCGATTCGGAAATGAAACGAGATCAGGTATCTGTATCTGGACTTGGATCATTCATCGGAATGGGCGTAGCTTATTTCGAAGATAATTTAATTCTAATAAACTTAGGCGTAAAGAATATATCGCTATCTATCGGAAATATCGTAGTAAATAATATCGGAGAACAATTTACAATCGATGAAATACTTGGTAGCGATAATAACGGAATGTTCTTAAACGGCGGATCTACATTTGTAGTACGTATACTAGATAAGATCACAAACGCATACTGCACAGATATATCCGTCTTTACAAAGGCGTCAGTAGATTTAAACGGAGAAAGATTTTATGGAAACACAAGTATAGGCGGTAGATCGGACGTGTATATTGATACATCGGATGATCAAGTATATACAACAAGTGTTCCATTAAATATATCTCACTCAGATATTAGCGGAGTAGGCGTAGAGATAAACGATACTTACGTAGACGTAACAAACTCGCTAAGTATTAAAGCGAAAGATCTAAGAAATAAGTACTTGATCATATCTGGCCCTAACTTAACATTCTCGGCTAAGATCTACGCATTTAAAATACATGATACATTCATTCGTATTTATTTAGACTTTGTAACAAATCAGACGTTATCTGTGTCTAGCGCTGTGTGGTCAATTTGCGAAACAATATCAATACCGCTTACAGAATCATTTACAACCGTATACCCACTCGTAGAATCAGACGATGATTTATTTGTTTACTTTAATCTAGGTGAAAGTAAGATTCGTACTACCGTTGACCTAAGACTTACTACGATTAAGGTAGGCGATTTTATTCATATAGAAGAAGCTGATTTTTATGGCGATTATCAAATCACATCCATACAACAAAACGTGCTTACAATATCAATAAGCGTACCTGCTACATCGGGTAGACTTGCTGCTACAATTCGAAGATCTGTATCTAGCTTACCAATTCCAACTTCTTATGTAGAATCCGTTAAACAAAATAACGCATCGATTCCATATAACAAGCTACTCGGATTGCATACTGAATCAATTGGCGGAAGTAAAGTAAATGAGAGCGGAACAGGTTTCGTATCTGGCAGTTTATTCTACGCACTAAAAGAAGTATTAACAGGACTTACAGACATTCGTACATCTTTAAAAGTAATGTCACCTTCGATTATATCCGAGTTTATACAAGAACAAATACCGCATGATATTACGATTGACGATAGCGTAAGTATATTGTCGTTCGGATCTGCAAAGAGTTTATACGCAGACGTAGTTCTTCCAAACGACATGCTCTTACCAAATACCAATAATATATTCATCGCACTTGGAGACGTTACATCAAGTAATCTAAACGATGATTATCCTGTAATAGCAAATGACGGAGATATACTTACTATATTAAACGGAGAGAACGCTGGTAAGTATGTGATTAATCAAGTATTTCAGGTAAAGATTCCGATTCTATCTAACAACATTACGAAAGAAGGTAACTTAGTTACAATCAAGCGTAGTAGAACACAAAGTTCCAGCGATAATAGAGCGTCTTGGAGACTTGTGTCGATTGTAAGAATTTATGGCACGTTTAAATCTAATATATTCTCGTCATTCGAAGAATCATTTAGGCTTACAGAACAGTCGTCTACCGAAGTATCTGGATATATATGGAAGCGTTATGTAATCCAAAATCTATCGCATATACTAACCGACCAAACAGGACTTATTCAATACCCTTCGATTAGCCAACGTATTACGTCTAAGTTACAAGATTATCAAACAAGTATTGGACTAAATGTAAACAGCGATACCGTATCGCCTGTGGATACATCTATACTTGTAAGCTCTCTTCGTAATTACGCAAACGTTAACTATGAAGTAGGATCCGCATCGGTTGGTAAGGCAAGTATTATTATGCAAGACGATGTAGCGGTAGAACTTGACGCTCCTACTTACACACCATATACAATGAATAACTTAGTAAGCGCTCTTGAAGGTAATGACTTTCAGCCGGATAACGATTTACCGATATTCACAGCGTCATTAAAAGATTCGGATCTATGTTTAAAACCAAACGTATTTACAAGCGTTCAGATTGACGTACCTGACGCAGATCCGTATGACACATCTACTTGGGGATTCGGATTAGTAGGTACTCAAGTAGGCGTAACAGTAGATAAGAGCCAAACTATCATCAATCGGTTTGCAGAATCTAACGATGATCTTATTTTAGATTCGATTAGTATGTCTAAAGGCGTTGCAAATCCGTTTATGAATGATCGCCTGTGGGTATTACCAGAAGTGCATAAAGTAAATAAGTCGCAACCAATTCTTACAAAGTCATTCGCAAAGTATGTACCTTGTGCGAAAGTTAGTGGAAATACGCCCGAAGGTTATGTAAGTTTAGCTGTCGTGCTATCTAATATAGCAAATAACTCGTATAAAAATTTTAAGGGAAAAACACAACGAGAGTTTTATGAATCGTTTAGCCAATCAAATATTACCTACGTGTTTTATGAAATTAGCGAAGGTCAATATGAATCTGTAGATTACGTATCAATCGCTAAGGGGAATAACGCAAACATAATCGCATATGCTTATGACGCTTATTTCTATAAGGTAGATTTCGAAACATCTGTTGGCGGACTTGGTATTGCGTCTTGTATATCTGGTAATAACGCATTAACTTACGAAAACCAATTCGATAGCATACAAGATGGAACATCGCTCTCTGGAATAGTTGGAAAGGTATTAAGAGTATCAAACGGATTAAATTCTGGATCTTACATTATTAACTCCGTTGATACTGAAACTCGTACCATGTTTTTAGACCGTTCGCTTGATTTCTCAAGTATGCCGATTAGCAATAAAGGGTTGTGCGTGTACTCTAGCGAAAGCCAAGCAGAGCTTAGAATATATGGATCGGCAGGAACAAATATCACAAACACATCAGAAATATCCTATACAGGTAATTCGGATTTAGTAAGCGGTGTTGAATACGGAATTACTACTCGCTATATGCAGCAAGCAGACGTTGGCAGATATATTACTTTGTATAACCACGTATTGGATACAGTTTCTGGAATTATTCGAGAGAATATAGGCTCTTATGCAATCGAAAGCATCGAAAACGTATATAGAAATAGCCCATACACCGGAAATCAAACAATCGCTTATCAAAAGATAACCGTAAATGTACCAAGTATAAACGTAATGTTTGGATCAAACGTGCCTGAGGTAATATCCTTACCGTTTATTCTTACCGATCAGCCTGCGGTAAATACAATTTCACAAGAGGACGGAAGCACAAGCATTTCGCCGATTGTGGCATTTCAAATATTCGAGCCAAATAAGCGAGAGTATAGAATTGTAGGCGCGTCTGTTAGCGGATCTACAATGTATGTTAGTCAAAGTACATCCCCTCACGCTCCGTCTGAATCCACAGACTCGCTCTTTATTAAGCGAGAAGGTAGCAACATTAACTTTACGCTTGATAGAAACAATCCATTAATCAGCGTAAGGCCCGGAAAGATGATACTTAAAAACCATTCGCAAGACAGCTCTCTTTATACAAATTCGATTGATGTTCAAACGATTGGGAGTGGTATACTTTATAACTCTCTAAGCGACAAGGTACTTACTTGCCATAATGAACGCATGCAAGGTCACTCATTTCGCGTGAATGATTCTGCAAAGTCATTTAGTACATACGAAGTTGCATACTTAGAATGTACGCCGATTGTAAATGACGTGTCTGTACTAAATAGCACCGCTGAAATTACATCCTTCTCGTCTAAAACTATTACCACATCTCAAGGCATATTTAGTAACTCACTTGATCGCGTAGTATGTTCGGACACAATTGCTAAGAGAATGCTTCCATGCTTTATAGGCGTAAATATTGAATATGTCGGCGGGCCTTCGGAAGATATTGTAGGTGAAAGACTCGTTAGAATTATAAACAATTGGTCAGAGTCGTCGATTTCTACATCCGCTCTAATTCGAGAAATACATAAATTAGGCGCAACTCGTGTTATTCTACCGATACATGTTTATTATGTGGTAGAAGATTTAGATCGCAAGAGACATTACCGAGTTATTAAGGACGTTCTTAGACTAGACGATAACTTGGAAATAAACGGAACACCTAGAATAGTATCTCGTAGCGTAGCAGCATACGGATCTACTAAACTTGGTGCTAGCGTAAAGGTAACTCGCGTATCACCTTACTCAACACTCGGACAAGGAGGATCGATATGAGAAATCATAGCGGTGGATTTATTAACGAAGAGCATATATGGGATATCGGATCTCCTACTCGTGGTAGGGACGGAGACAATGCAAGGGACGCAGCAAAGAAATATAATGACCATCGTCATAGCGCTATTCTATTTACGGATGCGGTAGATTTTGCTTATTGGATAAGCGAGTCACAACAACCTGTACTCGTTGGGCCAGATGGAACAGTAGAAGGCGGTATTATTACAAACAACCCAAACGCTGTAATTCGTAAGCACGGCGATTTAGCCTACTTTCAAGGCATACTTTGGATGTATGACGGTCAAGGCGTAGTCCCTGTTGGACGTGGCGGTGTATCATTCGATACAGAAACACTCGAAGTGGTTTATTCTAGAAGTAGCGTAGAGTTTGCGTTTAATTCTTATAAAGTTTTATCGATGGGTGAATCTGTAGAAAACGCATCATCACAAAAGTTAGTAGGCACAGTAGTGATCGATTATTCGGACTTTTCAGACGTAGGGTTAGGCGAGTATGCAGTAACTTTAGATATAGTAGGATCTATCGATCCATCGCAGTTATATGCGTCTACCTTGTACTCTGATATACAAAATGTATTCGATGAACAAGGCGATCTTCCGTTGTATGTAAAATTCATAACAACATTGCACACCATGAACGAAAATGGTAGATTTGTTGGTAGAGATGCACCGCTACAAGCAGACGCAATTCTAAACGCTTACTCTGATATTGGCGATGAGTCGATCGTTAAAATGCTAGACTTTATTCCAAATACGAAAGCTAAATACTCCTTGTACATCGAAAGACCAAGTACAGATGAGTTTTTAGCACGTTTTCCTCAGCTTGAGTTAAGTGGCGAGCAGATAATCGAGCTAGAACAAATCATTAGCACTAGCGAAGTACAGCTTTCAAAGGCTGCTATTCGAGTAACAACGATATTTACCGGAGCTTGATATGCCTTTTTTAGTTCGTGATTACTCTGCGTCTGCTACAAAGTGGGTGTATTGGAAAGTAAGCGCAATACCAACTGCTTACCAAGAGTACCCAAGCGCATCTAATGTACCCGTTCAATCACTTAGCGGTAAGTTAGACGTTATACAAGAGATTGTAGCTACAAGTGCGTCTGCGTCCTTGCCAGAGTCATCCGTATGGACAGTCGATGGATTGGACTTGTATCCAAGTTATGTAGTAGACGGTCATACAGGCGTATGGGCTGTCGAGATACGTAAACAAGAAATTAAGAATTATATCGGTGTCTTAGATGACGGATTAGATACCGAGGTTGCGTATAATTCCTTGTTGTCTTATAAATTAGATGAAAACGGAAATATATCTAGCGAAACAACTTTTGACGGCCAAGTACAAGGTTTCTTAGACGACGAAGGTAATGTAGTATTTAAGAAACCAAGCGAGTATGATATACAAGAGGTAATAACATTATTACCATCCGATGCAGCCTTACCAAACACCTTCGTGGATATTCTACCTTCATCCGTGAATATGCCGGACTTATGTTGGCAAAAAACATCGGTAGACATTATTCTAAAGTAGGAGCAGTAAATGGCGAATATCATACCCGCACTATCAAATGATACGCTAGGCATTGGATCAGCCCCATGGAAAAGCGTTATCGCAAAACAAGTAAAGCTTACAAACGAAACATCAACACCATCTATTACAGAAAACGCATTGTACGTTATAAATAACGTACTTTATTTTAATGGATCTGTTGTAGGATCAAGCGTGTCATCAGCGTCTTGGAAAGCATACGAACTAGCAGTAGAGTTTGAAACCGAAAGTATGTACGAAGTTTGGGTTTCAGGTGCGAGCATAGTTGCGCCTGCAAACGAAAACTATCCAGTACAAGCAAGAGTATTGTATAACGGCGTAGAAATTCTTCCTAGCAACCTTACATTCGAAGTTGGTACATACGGCGATTTGTTTAACATCGAGCCTGGTAGTATAACTGAAATCGACCCATCCGAGCAAGGTACGAAGATAACAATTAACATCCCAGAAGAGGACGGACAAGCGTTTATATTTGAAGTAGGCGCATCTATCCTTGTATGGAACAACGAATAGGAGTTAGCTATGCTAATATCAGGTAAACAACTAAAGAACAGTTCGATCGGTCTCGATAAAATCGTTAATCTCGACGAAGGTAAGATTATTATCGGTCAAGATGGAGCAGCCGCATCCGCACAAGCTATCAGTGGTGATATCACACTTGCCACTAACGGTGTAACAACACTCGGCGCTGTAGTAGACGCCAGTAAACTTGCGACCGATTTCTTGCAAACACAAGCCGCATATCCAACTACAAGTGATATGCCAAACAGCGATACAAATATCCCAAGTACAAAATTAGTAAAGAACTACGTAGACAGCGCTATTGCCGCTATACCCGGTACCACTGTAGATTACGATGCATTAGTAGCTACTAATTCAGTAGTTACTACTTTATTCACTGGCGACCTTACTGATACGCTTCCATCTTCAGACGCAGTCAAAGCTTATGTAGATCAAAACATTCAAGGCTTGGATGTAAAAGAAGCGGTAAAGGTAACACTTACAGGCAATTCGTTGGCCGGAGCGATTACATCGATTACTCTCGGCGTAATTGAGCTGTCAGCATCGTACCCAAACCTAATTAACGGTGTTTCAGTTTCTCTTACTGACCGCGTTCTCGTAAATACACCAGAATCTTCCGACCAAAAGTATAATGGTATTTATACTGTGTCTACTTTATGGGAAGACGGCGTTTCCAACTTACGCTTAACACGTGCTGCTGATGCGGATAACACACCAGGAACTGGCGAAGTATCAAATGGCATGTTCTGTGCCGTTCTTTATGGTACATATGCAGGTACTAGTTGGATTTTACGCGTAGCAACTGCTGTAACACTAGATGAAACTGCGTTAACATTCGTTCAATTTGCTGGTGCTACACAACTAACAATAAAAACAGACGGCGGTTTAACAAATAGCGGTAGCAACCAACTTGCAATCGATATTACTAACTTACAAGCATTTGCAGGCTCCGTGGCATTAACTACCGATCTATTGGTGATTAATGATGGCGCGGCGTCAGGCGGTGAACGTAAAATTACTGTAGCCGACCTTATTGCTGATGTCGGTGGAAATGGGTTAACTGTATCAATAAATGGTGTCATCGCTGTTGACGGTGCTATCGTGCAAACAGTTAGCTATAGCGATTCAACAACTTCTGGCAATGCTGCTAAGATTTCTTCCGTCGCATTCAGTAGCGCACCAAACGGTAATGTACAAGTATTTGTAAACGGTATCGCACAAAACGTGTCTTACTCTACATCTTCTGGAGATGGCGATTGCTTCTTTGCTGCATCTAGTGATACCGCACAATCAAGCGCAAGAGCTTCCGGCTCAATTCTCGCAAGCGATGTCTTGTTCTGGAATGGTACAACCGCAGGCTTTAATATCGAATCAGGAGACGAGATCAAACTCGTATATATGCCTAAATAATTAGTTGTGATAAATTATAATTGTTGAATTTCCTATATTAGTATCACCATTATCTCTGTACGTAGTAAGTTTACTAGCAGACGTAGTTTGTAATGTTTTGATTCGAAACTGAACGTTTATATCAGTTGCTGGTGCAGGTATAACACAGTACGCTTGATATTCTCTAATGCCTGAGTTCTTTAGACCACCTGATGCTAAGACATTGTTAGGATTTGTACATTTTTGCGTGAACCAAGAAGAATTTGTAGTATTGTAAAAACCAAATCTAAAGGTAGACGCTATACTAGCGTCTACATAAGTTGTCGGTGTAATAGTTCTATACGCAATACAAGTTACCAAGAAATAGTCTAATCCGGCTTTTAGTGTTATAGTATTAGATGCGAGAGATACCTTATCCGTACTTCCAGATATACTACTAAGCGCAATAGGCGTTCCTACTGTAGTTATAGCTGAGTTATTATTAACTAATATCTGAGAGCATTTTAAATTTAAAGTCGATAGTGGAAAGTATGACATTTTTTAATCTTTCAATACGAAGTTTAGTGTAAATACTGATCTCGTTACAAGGGTTGGGTAGGCAGTTGACGTGCTAACCTTACCGGTAATTACACTAGGTACACCGGTCATTATGTTGTGATTATAGGATGATGTGGACTTAGAAAGGCTAGCGGTAGCTGTCCAATTTCCTGATAACTGGCTACAAGCTCTGCTTGGATTAGACGTATTGCTGCAATATAGTGCGGTATTTTCGGCAGCGGTACCAGAACCGGTACCGCGTATAGATGCACCTAATACCCTTATTTCGTTATTATAAGTTGGCAAGGTCGCGCCATTACCGAATACGTGTGCGCCATTTTTGTGTACTTTCAGCGAAGATATGCTGTAAGCCCCGCTAAGAGTTTGGGTTGTATCTGTATTTGATTGTGCAATATACGCACATAGATTTTTGGTACTTCCGGTATAACTCATCTATCAATCTCCCATATAAACAAAGAATGCGGATCTGCGTTTGAATCTCCTATGACTCTAAGCCCGAGTGACAAGGATGAGCTTAAATTATCCGCGTCCATTAAAAGGGTTAACACATCGCCACTTTGAGCTGAAAATGAAGCAACGCCTAATGTATTAGATGACCCGTTTGTATTTGACGCTGTTGCGCTTATAACATTACCTTCGGAAGAGAACTGACTGTCTATTGGTACACCATTAAGATACAACGTAAGTAGGATGTTATATGATCCCGGTGTTAAGCCTGTACTAACATTAACTACGTTAATAGTCGGGGCTACGTACACTATATAGTCCTTTGCCGATAAAGTAATGTCTCCATTCGAAACAGTTATGCCGATTCCGGCGGATGCGTTGATAGAGTCAAATAGGCACTTTTGATTAAGCGCTACGCCTGTAACTGCCGGCATAGTAATATCGGTCATATTAGAAGACAGATATACGTGAGCAAACTTTACGTTTTTAGCGTCAGGCGATTTTATCATATAACTCATTTTATGTTCCAACCTGTTCCGTCGCTATCAATTACTAAGGTAGCGTACTGAGACGAGATGTCTATTTGCGTGACGCCGTCTATATATTGCTGACTTGGCGAAGTCGCAGCAACTACGGATACTAAAGCAGTCCCTCTACGCTTAATTTCAATTCTTAGATTAGCGTTGTCGCCAGCAGCCGATGGTAAATTTATGCTTACTGCGGATGACCCATTATCGATTAGATACTTAAGAGTAGTGACGGTAGTAGCGGGCGTACTGATTGTGTACGGAAAGCCTGTGTTAATTACGGTGTTTGTAATTCTGCCTTCCGCCGATCCTCCGCCACCGCTTATAGTTTGGTTTTCCCACTTACTTGTCGACGTATTGTATGCAAGCGCTTGTCCATTTGACGGGCTTGTTAAACTGATTTCTTTAATTTGCGATAGCTTTAATCTGCTCATGATCGATCCTTTGATTTCATATTTCGTATAAATTATACTACCATGTTTAACAAATAATAGACGGCTAAACTAGAAATAAGTAGATCGTAGCTATTCAATCGTATATTTGTTATATTGTACAATATAACATAGGAGCTTATAATGACAAATCCAATTAACGTAGTACCCAAAACAGACAACGACGGATCAAGATTAGGGCGTGAAACACGCAGATGGGCGGAAGGGCATATCATCGATATTAAATCGAGCGTGCTTAGGTTACTAAATAAGGCGCTTGCACCAAGTGACACAACAAACGCAATTTACGTTCTGAACAATCAGTTGTATTTTG
>JACCDO010410294.1_pt1 | contig 67622 bp, 43 predicted proteins | sample 7446101 | NCBI WGS metagenome assembly JACCDO01 (sample SAMN15323440, study PRJNA562643) | freshwater metagenome | isolation source: river surface water | place: USA:Blue River Watershed | collected 2017-08-16 | reverse complement strand
TAATTCATTATTATTTACATATAATTTACTATCATCTTTCTCCTCTAATAATGTATTTTTTATGGTTAAATTATTATTAGCTGTAATATTGTCTGTATTTAAACTGTTAGATTGAATATTATTATTTACCTTAATATTTTCTATTATTATTTTATTGTTATCGGTTACCTTTATTGGATAATATGATTGTAAACTGTCAGATGGTAATTGAATTAATTCGTTATTATTAACATATAATTTTCGATCATCTTTTTCCTCTAATAAGTTATTTTTAATAGTTAAATTATTGTTAGCTGTAATGTTGACTGTATTTAAACTGTTAGATTGAATATCATTAATTACTTTAATATTTTCCGTAATTATTTTATTGTTATCGGTTACCTTTATTGGATAAGATGATTGTAAACTGTCAGATGGTAATTGAACTAATTCGTTATTATTAACATATAATTTTCGATCATCTTTTTCCTCTAATAAGTTATTTTTAATAGTTAAATTATTATTAGCTATAATATTGACTGTATTTAAACTATTAGATTGAATATCATTAGTTACTTTAATATTTTCCATGATTATTTTATTATCATCAGTTATTTTCATTGGATAAGAAGTTAAAACAAAATCTGTAGGTTGATCACTAACTTTAACAATACGTTCATTATTGTAATATAAACTATTATCATCTTCTGCTTTTAATAGTGCTTTATTAAAAAATATACCTTTATCAATAAATTTAATGTGATCATTATAATGCCAAAAAGAATCATTATTATTTGGTATAAAGTTAAATCCATAAATACGTACTTTTTCTCCATCAATAGTTGTATAGTTAATACCATTATTAACTGAATCACTAAAGTTTCTAAGATTACAACAATAACCAGTAATAACTGAATTAGATTGGGCATAAAAATACATAGTATCACCATCATTAATAAAATACGATAAATCAAAATTAATTACAATTCCAAAATCAGGTAAATTAATTAAAGATGTAAACGATAAGTTAGTATTAATATAACTTATAGTATCAATATTTAATGTAGTAGGAGCATATTTATAAGAGTATGTTAATGTATTATTTGATTTATTAAATTTAAATGCAAATTGATAACGTTCATTACGATTATATGTACCAGATAAATTTACAATAGGTTTACTTTTGTTATAGGGATCAAAACAAAAATAATCAATTGGTCCATAATATCCAATATTAGTTATTGGAGTAGATATTGTAAAAGAATTATTTGTAACGCTAACAATTTTATGTAATCCATTTATATTTGGGACTAAATTACAATTATATATATATATATATTGGTTTTGAATGTAATTATGATTATTACCGACAATTATTTGTGGACCATTAAAATTTAAAATATTTTTATGATTTTTAATACCAACTTGAATATTACTATCTGCGACAACTAAATTTTCAGTATTTAAATCAGTAATATTTAAGCCATCAACATATAAATTTCCACCACAATGAATATCATTAATTACATCTAAATTATTACCAATTTGAATAGTATCATTATTATCATGTTTTTTTATAAAATTATTATTATTATTACCGAATGTAATTTTATTTGTGCTATTTACATTAATAGTAGAGTTAGTTTGGTCAATTAAAATAGAATCAACAGTATCATTAGAAATATGTAAAATAGAATTATTATCTAAAAATATGCGAACTTTAGTGATTGATGCTTGATTATTGTCTTGTTTATCTCTAAAAACAATACCAGCGTTATTAGTACCTAAATTTCTATCAATATAAATATAATTATGTTTAGATGGAGTAGTAAAAGTAGTAGTGGTATTAATATTTAATTTATCTTGTAACCAATTAATATAATCGCCAGTATTATTAACACCTTGAAATATAACTTTACTTAAAAAAGTGAGTGTATTATTAACGGCATCAATATAATTTAATTTAGCTTTATTGTATTTTAATGTTGCCAAATTAAGATTTGAAGTATAATCTTTTAAATCATTTATATTACTGCTATCTAATTCTTCTTGTGTAGATGTATTTAATGGTCTATCATAAAATGCATAATAATTACCAGTAATATCATTAACTCCAGTATCATTTTTATTAAAATAGAATTGAATAAGACCATAATGTTGATAATTATTAAAATCCTGATAACTAAAAATAATTGCTCTATCATTCATATTTTTAGATGAAACAGTGTTTTGTCCAATGGTAATAATTGGATCTCTAACTATTAGTTGGTCAGTATTAATAGCAGTATGAGATGTAGTTTGATTAGCCACAACTAAATTTTCAATATTAAGATTACCTTTGATTAAAACATTATCACTTTCAACAACTAATTGGTTACTACGATTAACAAAATAAATTTTACCGTTACCAATAACTGAATTAGTATATGTTAAAATATTTTCAATATTAGCATTAGCTAATACAGCTTGAAATTCTGCAGTTAATAAATTTTTAACAGTTAGATTAGTTACTGTATCTGATAAAGTAGAATTAGAATTATTTCCACTAAGACCATTTAAATTTACACCCAATACGACATTATTATTAGATGAAGTTGACACAACTGACTGACCTGGATTAGAAAGAGCTTTATCTGCCATAATTAATAACTCTAAATTATATTATTCAATAAAAAAAATAATTAAATTAAATTTAATGATTATAAACTAAATTTAATTTTTAAAATTAAAATATTTTTATTTTGTATAGCTAAATGGCTTCAATAAATAAACCTCAATATCAATCTAGACCTATTCAGCAATCTATTCCTTATCAAATGAAAAAAGCACCTTATCCAAATAGGGTAATTGATGATAATTTAGTTAAGGGATTTTATGGAAAACTTTTATCTGGAAATATTGGTGAAATTAAAGATTTTTTAGAATCAAATCCATTACCAATAAATATGATACGAGATGATAATAGAGATACACCTTTACATATAATATTAAAAATAGATAACGTAAAATTATCTGAAAAATCTAAAGTCGAAATATGTAATTATTTATTATCAAAAGGCACAAGTATAAATACATATAATAAACAGGATTTATCACCATTAATGATTGCATGTCAATATCAATTACCAGAAGTAGTTGAATTATTATTAAGATATGGTGGTAATGTTAAATCAACAAATGCATATCATCAAAATCCATTACATATTGCCGTTCAACCAAAATTAACATTTTGTCCACAATTTAATTCGACTAAATTAGTTGCAAATCCTGATACTAAATATAGAGATGTTAATAATATATCAAAGGCAGTTAATCAATACTTACTTGATGGTGTTGATATTCAAAATTTAAGTGATACAAATGTTAAACAGTATCCATTAAATGCAATTAAAAATATTTTAGACAATTCTTATAAATATATGACTATATATGATGTTAAAGATGAAACAATAAATATATTTGAAGAAGTAAAAAATAAATATAGAACAGAAGTAGAAAAAATACTAAATACAAATAATTTTACAAAAGATGATAAAAAAGCAAATATTAGAGAATTATTTGCAACATTATCAAAAAATTTAATTGATAAATTTAAGGGTTATTATGAAGGAATTGATATGTTTGAAAATATATCATTAAATGATAATGGTTTAAAAGAAGATAATTTAACATATATTGATTTAATAGATTATGATAAAGACAGTGTTGTTTTTGGTTATGATAAAAAAAATTATTTGAAAGTTTATAATGATATAATGGATAATTTAGATGGTAGTTATGATTTAAATATGGCAAATATAGGTAAATTATTAAATGACTGTAAAGAATCAATAACAAATATATATAATGCAATAAACAAGCTAAATATATTTAATAATGCTATTACACATTATCAAACAAATATGGTTCCCCCACCATTTAATGAATTGAAAGATATTGATAATTTTGCTATGCATCAATATTTAAATTCATTAAATGTTAACTATAATATATATGGAGAAAAATATCAATTTACAGGTAATGAAATACAACGAAACTATTATGACATTGACAAATATTTAGAAGTTTTAAAAGAAACATTTAAAAATGAACAAATATTAGAATGTTCTAATTTAAATCAATATACTTATTATAATGGTATACGATATATATCTTTTAATGCGGAATATTTATGTGGATCTATTTTGATTGAAAAAATACAAACCCCTGATCCAACTACAGGAACGCCAGTATATGATGATAGATTAGACAATTTTAATGCTATAAAAATAAAGCATTACAATGATCGTTCTGAATTTGAGATTAATTTTGGAGAAATAAATAAAAAAAAACAATTTACTGATAAGTATCAAACTATTTATGTTGATGACCGTAGGAATGGATATTTATTTTTAAGATCATTTCCAGATGTAAATTATATTGTATATATATATTTATGGCAACCAAAAAATATTCAATATTATACAAATACTGCAATTGTAGATACATTTAATAATAAATATTATACTCATATTTTATCTAGATTAAATATTTTACGTAATGATATATCAGAATATTATACATATTATCCTTCCATTAGTGCAGAAAAATATAATTATTATAATGTATATAATTTAATTAACATAATTAACTATACAATAGATGAGTATATATCATATTTAATTTTTATTTTAAATGAACAAAGTAAAGAAGGATTAAATTTAGATTATTATAAACAATATATTGGAAAACCATTTTTTCCAACAAACGCAATGGAAATTTTAAATAATAATAATGACGACAATGGAATATTTGATATAATAGAAAGTGAAAAAAATAAATTAGATCGTTTTAAAAAAGATATAAATAAATATGTAAATAATATAACGTCTATTTTAAATATACATCAAAACACAATAATTAATTATCATTTTAGTAAAAAATTATTATTAAATAAAAATTTTTTTGACAGAAATAGTTATAAATTAACTTATAAAAATATATTTGATGATAAAACTGATGTTAAATTTTCTGTAAATGGTTTAATGAATAATATTTTACCTAAATTACCAACAATAAATATTAACGAAATAGTAAAAATAGATATATCTTTTTTTATGAAATGTAGACCTAATATAGACGGAAATTTATATTATATTACTAATGATACATATAATAATGAGTTTTTAAACAATTATTATGTTTCAAACTATAATAAAATATCGACGACAACAAATAAAATTCATAATTTAATAGGTACATTATATTCAACACCTGGAAAATTATTTTTAATACCATGGACAAATAAAAATAATATTATTGATGTTGTAGGATATACAAAGTTTTTTAGAGATCCAAATATAATGTTTAGACCACCATTACCTGAGATAGTAAAAATGGTAAAAGATAAAATGATGAATAGTATGTATATTGCAACTATTAATTATAATAATACAGCAGATGATAGATATGATATAATAGTAGAAAATGGAACTTTAAATGATAATATAGGTTTAATTGGTATAATTAAAATAAATGATCCACCAAAGTTATTTAATCCAGAAATAGATTTATTAGATAAAAATAAATTACCATTTAATATAACAAATTCTGATTTAAATATTTTAAATAAAGATCTTAAGAAAGATGCTGAAGTTATTAGTTTATTAAAAAGAGTATTTATAGCATCAATATTAGAAGAAAGAAATAGTGATATATATACAACAAAAACAAAACCAACAGGAAAAACAAATATATTTGGACCAAACAATAATTTATTTGAAACAATAAAAAATATAATTATTAATACAAAGATGATATATGATAGTTCAAATAATAAAGAAACTAATTTATTAACAAATAAATTAATTAGTAAAATAACCAGTAAAATAATAAGTAAAAACATAACTAATTATTTAACGATACTATCTTCAGTAATATTAAATAAATTATTATTAGATACAACAAATATAGATAAAGTAGATTTATCTAGTGTATTAATGCAAACAAATAATGACATACCAAATAATGTAGATTTTTCAGATTTAACAGATTATGTATATGATATAATTGAAAATAGAAAATTAGATGTAAATTTAGATTTAGTAGATCCAAGTATAATGGAATTATCAAATCAAACAATAAATATATTTGATTATACATATAATATACCAACAAATGAAAAAACAATATCAACAGATTCAAATTTAGTTGAATATAAAAATAAAGAAAATATGATATATTTTAAAAGAGAATATTTACAAAATGACAACAGTGTATTTGATAAAAACACAATATTATGCTATCACAATGACATTAAAATTATAGATATATTAATAAAAAATGGTGTTGAAATTAATGCAGGAGATTATTGGCAAAAAACACCATTAATGTATGCAATAGAAAATAGAAATTTAAAAATTTTAAGTAGAATATTAAAAATACCCATGCAAATATATGATTATGTTAATAATTCAAAAAAAGATGTACTAAAACTAACTATATTACAAGAAGTATTTCATCAACGCATATTTTATGATGAAAGAGAAAACACAAAAAATAAATTAATATTAATTGATAATTATAAAACGATGTTAGAAAATATATTTAATTTAAATATGGAATTAAGAAAAAATATGCCAAAAAATATAGAAATAATAAATTATTTACCTATATATTTATTAAACAACGATTGGAATAAAACATTAAATTTTGACAGAATAAAAATACAAGATTTAGTTAATAGATATTTTGAAAATGAAAAATTTATAATTGGTAATGGAAACTTTTATTTTTTATCAAATAATGAAATTACTGACAATGTTAAAGTTATTATAAATAATAATTATTCTGATTTAATGTTTGATAACGTAATAAAAAAAATAAAAACCAAAATAGATAAATATAATCAAATATTAAGTTCAAATATATATTCAGATCCAAATAGAATTAATGAAATAAAAAGTAAAATAGATAATTTAACAGAAAAAATAAAAAATATAAAAGACTTATCAAAGAACTCAAGTTTTAATATATCGGGAATTGATAAATACGATGTATTATTAAATCCAGCATTAATAAATACAAATATATATGATTTTATCAATAAGCTAGACAAAGATAAATACAGAAATTTTATATTATCAACTATTATTAAATTTTATCATCAAAATGAAACGTACAAATATGGTGAAAATATTCATTTAGTATTAACAAATTTATATAGTAAATATTTAGAAAGTTTAACAAATTTTATATCATTATCAAATAAAAAACTTAAATCATCACATTATAGTAATTTTTTATTGTTTAAAAATAAAGTTGATGAATACAAATCAGACTTAAATATAATTGAAACAAATTTTGAAATATTAATAAAACATTTAGATGAAAGATATAATGAAAATTTTAAGTCTCCAAGTAACATAATAGTAAAAGAGGTATTTAATAGTATAGCTCATACAATATTAATAGCAGTTCAAAGTAATTTTGTTTTAGGATTACGCAAAATAATAGTTTTACATTTAATTAATACAGTAGATGTTTCACTAATTAATATATTATTAGATAATATTATGAATAAATTAGTAGATGATAATGGTTTATTAAGCATTAATATGCATGAAAATAACTTATCTTATTTATATACACAAAATTCAATTAATTTATTAGAAGAAGAAAATGTAGAATATAATTCATTTGATCAATTTGTAAAAGAAATAAGAGAACATTTATTAAATAATGGTCAAGTAACAATAGATGAATCGAGTGAATTAATTAAGATGTATGACAAACAAATAATTCCATATTTTAGAGTATTATATAGAGAGACATTTTATCATCAATATACATTAATACAAAATTATATTAAATTTATACACAATCAATATAATGGTATAAAAATATTAAAAATGATATTAGATAAGATAACAGAATAAATAGTTATTTATGAATTAAATTCTTTTACAAATCCAGATTTTGAACTTATATTTAAATTTTCATTTTCTGTTATTTTTTCATAAATTTCTATTGTAAATGAATGATCAATACCGTTAAAATCATATAATGAACCATCCGGTGTATAAAAGAAAAATTCCAGTTCACTTAATGATTGAATATTATCTTTAAATTCCTCACCTAATTGTATATATTGATTAAATAAAATATATCCTGGTAATCCTGCTAATAATAATTTAGCAAAAACACCATTAATAGAACCAGTATCTACTGTATTTTTAAATAATGGATTTGCAATTAAAATATAATTATCTCCATTAAGATTGATATAATTGTTAATAGAACTAGATGATATTGGTGTACCGACTGTATCTACTAATAAATCATTAATATATGGTGTATTATTATAAATAGTATAATCCCAAGTAGTAATGGAATTATAATCACCTACATTTCTGAATCCCATACATTTTCCAATACTGCCTGGTTTATCTAATAATAACCTACTTATTAAAGGATATCTAATTTGAACAGCTAAACCACCACTAGAATTACTAGAATTACTAGCATTTAATGGATTAAATTTTTTAAGTTTAATTCTATATTTATCTTTATCAGTAATTTCATATATATAATGACTTGTATTTATCATATATGAAGGCACTACACCAACATCTAATGAATTTTGAATAACAATTTGACTTCCGATACTAAGTAAATGATTTGGATGATATACTTCTAAAATATAAATATTGCTATCATTAGAATCATTACTTACTATAAATGGATTTTCAATTACAATTTCTGCAAAAAATTTTATAGAAAATATACTTGTATTTGTATTAATTGAAATATCAACATAATGTGTTGATGTATATTGATACTTTGTTGTATTTGCATTTTTATTGTATGATATTAATTCTACTTTTTGAATTTGATTTTGCATTTCTGTAATTAAACCTTGAATATCATAATTACCAGGAGTAATACTAATGTCATATACATGATCACCATCTCCTATAATTTGCCAAAATAATTTATTATTTTGGCGATTTAGTGGTGAATCTTTAATAATTTTTTCTGTATTTGGAAACTCTGTTGAAATTAGTTTAATCTTATAAACATTATAAAATGTTTTATTTAAACTAATAATATAATGATTATTATTTGGATAACCGTCTATATTGTCAACTACTTTATCGATTAAAATATCATTACCGCCAAAATTACTAATAGTATCATTGGCGACATATGGCAATGTTATTTGAAATATATCATTATTAATTATTTTATCAACTATATGATAACCTTGAGCATAATTTGAATTTATTGGATAATTAGCATTAATATATGGAATAGGTATACCATTAATGTGGTTATATGTTACATTAAATGTTCCAGTAAAAGTTAAATTATCATTAGCACTAATTGGCAGTTTAATATAATAGTAATTTTGATTATAATTATCAGAATTAGTAGTATTAAAATAAACTGTTTGATAATTATTAATTGCATTTAATGGTATATTTAAAATATATGTATTAATACCATTTAATAAATTAGATATTGATATTTGATAATTACTATAAATTTTATTTTTATCAAATGGATGCATACCATGATTTTGATGATATATTTGTACATAATTACTGTTTTTTGTAAACACTAATGTATTTAATGTGTAATTTGAACCATATACATTATCTATAATTATTTTATCATTTTCAGTTAAACCATGATCTTTATAAGATATTTGTAATATGTTTGTATTTTTTATTGATGAAAATGGATTATTTACAGGCATCATTTCATTAGATGTAATATTTTTTGGAATAATATTTCTAAATGCACTATTTATATTTACTCTAGTAATTCTATATTTAAATGTGTCTTTTGAATTTGGAACTTCTGGTAAATTTGCATTATTAAATTTAAATTGTTGAAACTCATCACTATTATAATTTTTCCTTAGATATAATTGTTTTTTATCGGGATAAGTATTTTCTGATAACGAAGGCGCTATTGTTGAATTTATTTTTTCAAGACCTCGTTGTTTAATTATTTTATATTGATTATTTGTTGCATTTATATTATTATTTATGTTAATTGACATTTATTTATTAATCTTAATTTATCGAATATTTTTTAAATAAATTTTTTTATATATAATTTTTTTTTATATATATATATAATTATATATAATACTCATGAGTGGCGTTGAAAATGTTGACTTTGCAAATGTTGTTGTTAATGATATTGATCAAAATATTATTGGCGGTGCTAAAAAAAGAGGTATGAAAAAAGCTAAAGCCGTTAAAAAATCAAAAGGTTCTAAAAAATCCATGAAAGGTGGTGCTAATGAATCAAAAGATCAAAAAGAACAAAAAGTTGGAGGTGCTAAAAAATCTAAAGGATCTAAAAAATCTAAAGGTTCTAAAAAATCTAAAGGTTCTAAATCCATGAAAGGAGGTGCCAAAAAATCCAAAGGATCTAAAAAATCCAAGGCTTCTAAAAAATCTAAAGGTTCTAAATCCATGAAAGGAGGTGCCAAAAAATCTAAAGGATCTAAAAAATCCAAAGCTTCTAAATCTTCCAAATCTTCTAAATCCATGAAAGGTGGATCTAGATCTAAAAAATCTAAAGGTAAAGGAAGTAGATCTAAAGGTGGTAAAGGTGGTAAAGGTACTGCTGGTAAAACCAAATCTGGATCTAAACAACGTGCATCTGCCCGTAAAGCTAAATATGGTAATTAAAAATACTTAATACATAAACTTTTTTATTTTATAACTTAATATATATATATAATAAGTTATGGATTTAATTGGTGCTGCCAAAAAACGCGGAATACGTAAAGGTTCAAAAAAAGAAGGTTCCAAAAAAATGGGTTCCAAAAAAGTAGGTTCCAAAAAAATGGGTTCCAAAAAAGTAGGTTCCAAAAAAATGGGTTCCAAAAAAGTAGGTTCTAAAAAAATGGGTTCCAAAAAAATGGGTTCCAAAAAAATGGGTTCTAAAAGATCAACTGCTGGTCAACAAAGTATTGAAGCACAACGTGATATCAAATCATCAAATAGAAGTGACAAATATGACACTGGACGTATTGAAGAAACAGAAGAAGAAGTAAAAAGTAGATTATTAAAAAGAAAAAATCAAATAGAATCTGAATTAGCAAAATTAAGTAAAAGTAAATTAAAGAAAGAAAGAAAAAGTTCAAGTAAGGAAAAGGGAAAATCAAGACAAAAAGGAAAATCAAATAAATATTCAGAAGAATTTATGGATTCAGGATTAAGTGAGGAAATTACAAGTGAAGATAGTGATGAAGAAAGTGAAAATGCTAAAATAGCAAATAAATCAAAAGAAGAAAGAGAATTATTAAAAGAATTACATAATATAGAAAAAGAATTAAAACCAATAGAAGAACGTGAAGAAAGACGTAGACAATTTGAAGAATTTGATAAACAACAAGTTCAAGTAGAAAAAGCAGAAAAAGTACAAAACAAAAAAGCCAGTGCAAGAGAACAGGCTGAAACAAGAAAATCAGAACGTAAAAGAGGATCTAAAAAATAAATTATATTAATGAAATAATATATACGTATTATTATTTCATTAAAAAATTTGAATAATATGTTATTTAAACATATGATAAATAGCATATTTATACTATAATAAATGGCACCTAAAAAAGTAGTAAATAAAGCTGTAGTAAAAGAGGTTTCTTCAAAAAATACAAATAAATCAATAGAGGAAATGTATCAATCAATGACACAGGAACAGCATATTCTAGCAAGGCCAGATACTTATGTAGGTGATATTCAGCCTCAAGTAGAAGCAATGTATGTATATGATGATACGAGTGATAAAATTATAGAAAGATTAATTACATATGTACCTGGATTATATAAAATTTTTGATGAAATCTTAGTAAATGCAAGAGATCAGGCAGAAGTTGATAATACATGTGATACAATTATGGTAAATGTAAATGCAGAAACAAATGAGATTAGTGTTTATAATAATGGAAAAGGTATAGATATTGCAATACATTCAGAACATAAAATATATGTACCTGAATTAATATTTGGGAAATTATTAACATCAACCAATTATGATGATACTGAACAAAGAACAACAGGTGGTCGTAATGGTTATGGTGCAAAATTAACAAATATATTTTCAAGTAAATTTGTGGTAGAAACATTAGATTTTTCAAGAAAACTAAAATTTACCCAAGAATTTACAAACAATATGTCTGTTCGTTCTCAAGCAATTGTTGAACCAGCAAAAACATGTAAATCAGGATATACTAAAATAACATTTATTCCGGATTTTAGTAAATTTAAATTAAATGGATTAACTTCTGATATAATTTCATTATTTAAAAAACGTGTATATGATTTAGCAGGAGTATCAAATAAATGTAAAGTGTATTATAACGATAAAAAAATAGAATGTAAAGATTTTAAATCATATATAGGACTATATCATTTTGATGATATGCCTGAAGATGATACTGATTCTGATCAAGTATCAAATACTGAAACATATGATGATGATAAAATTGAAGCATATAAATTATTTTTTGAGCAAGTAAATTCATCATGGGAAGTAGGATTTATGTATGCACCAGATGCAGGTAATAAACAGATATCATTTATTAATGGTATCTGTACATATCATGGTGGTACACATGTAAATTATGTACAGGACATAGTAGTAAATAAATTAAAAGATATAATAACAAAAAAATACAAAGATATAACTATTAAACCAAATCAAATAAAAGAAAATTTAATAGTATTTATAAAATGTATTATTGTTAATCCATCATTTACAAGTCAAACTAAAGAAACACTAAAAACAAAAGTAAGTGATTTTGGTTCACAATGTAATATTAAAGACACAACTCTTTCTAAATTTGCAAAATCAGGCATTCTTAATCAAGTAGTTAATCTTATTAAATTAAAAGAACAAGCTATTTTAAAGAAAACAGATGGTAAAAAAGTTACTAATTTAAAAGGTATACCAAAATTAGAAGATGCGAATAAAGCAGGTGGTAAAGAAAGTAATTTATGTAAATTAATTTTAACAGAAGGAGACTCTGCAAAAGCATTAGCAATGAGTGGTCGTGCTGTAATAGGTTCTGATTATTATGGTATTTTTCCATTAAAAGGGAAATTATTAAATGTTCGTGAAGCTACTGCTAAACAACTTCTTGAAAATGAAGAAATTATTAATATTAAAAAAATTATGGGTCTTCAACATGAAAAAGAATATGATGATATATCTACATTACGATATGGTGGTATTATACTAATGACAGATCAAGATCAAGATGGATATCATATAAAAGGATTATTATTAAATTTTATACATTATTTTTGGCCATCATTATTAAAAGTAGATGATTTTGTGACATGTTTAACAACACCAATAGTTAAAGCAACAAAAGGAAAAGAAATAAAAGTATTTTATAATTTAACTGACTATGAAGAATGGAAAAAAACCATTCAAGGAAAATGGCAAATTAAATATTACAAGGGATTAGGAACATCTGATGCTAAAGAAGCTAGAGAATATTTTACTGATATTAATGATAAATTAATTAACTATTTAGATGACAGTAAATTATTAGGTGAAACATTTATTGAACAAGATTCAGATAACGAATCAGGATCTGAATCTGAAAATGATGCTGAACAAATAGAAGCAACAAATATACATACAAATTTAGTTAAAATAACAATGGGTGTAAAAGCCAAATATCAAGATCCTTGTACAGAATCAATTACACTTGCATTTGATAAAAAACGTGCAAACGATCGTAAAGTATGGTTAGGACATTATAGTCGTAATAATATTCTTAATAACTCACAAAAGAAAGTTCCAGTTAGTGATTTTATAAATAAAGAACTAATACATTTTTCAAATGAAGATAATAATAGATCAATACCATCATTATGTGATGGTTTAAAACCTAGTCAACGTAAAGTATTATATGGAACAATATTAAAAAAATTAAACACTAAAGAAAATGAAATTCGTGTAGCTCAATTAGCAGGTTTTGTTTCTGAAAGAACATGTTATCATCATGGTGAAGCAAGTTTAACAGGTACTATTACAAATATGGCACAAAATTTTGTTGGTTCAAATAATATCAATCTGTTATATCCTTCTGGTCAATTTGGAACTAGACTAATGGGTGGTAAAGATCATGCATCACCACGTTATATTCATACTTATCTTGCTGAACTTACTAAATTATTATTTAGACCAGAAGATGAACCTATACTTAAATATTTAGATGATGATGGTATAGAAATAGAACCAGAGTATTTTATACCAATAATTCCAACAGTATTAATTAATGGAACAGAAGGTATAGGAACAGGATATAGTACAAAAATTCCAAACTATGATCCATTAGTTGTTATTGATAATTTATTATCAATGATAGATGATAAACCAGTTAAACGAATGATACCATGGTATAAAAACTTTAAAGGAACAGTTTTACAGGTTCCAGATAAACAATCTGAATTTATGATATATGGATGTATTTCTAAATTAGATAATTCTCATGTTAAAGTTACTGAATTACCAATTGGTACCTGGACAACGGATTATCGTGAAGATCTAGATAAATTAGAAGCAAGTGGAATGATTATGGGTCATATTGCTAATAATACTGAAGAAACTGTTGATATAACAATTGAAATTGATCCAGATAAATTAGCATTAATGTTATCAAATAACAGTATTTATACAAAATTAAAATTAGTAACTAAACGATCAACAGGCAATATGCACTTATATAACTCTGAAGGGATGATTCAAAAATATAGTTCGCCAATTGAAATATTAGAAGATTTTTATGCAGTTAGATATGATGCATATGTAGCTCGTAAACAATATATTGTTGGTAAATTAACAAAAGAACTAAATATACTTGAACATAAAGTTAGATTTATTCAGGATATATTATCAAAACGAATAATTATTGAACGAAAAAAGAAAACAGAAATTATAGCTAGATTAGAAGAATTAAATTATCCAAAATTAGCTATTGATAATGATAAAGAATCATATGATTATTTAATTAATATTCCAATTTTAAGTTTATCTGAAGAAAAAATTAATGAACTTGAAGATAAATATAAAAATAAAGAACAAGAATTAATAAAAGTTAATGCATGCTCAGAAGAAGAAACTTGGAAAAGAGAATTACATGAACTTAGAGAAAATTATTTAGTATGGTTAGAGAATTCTAAAATCCAACCTACACAATATGTAAGTGGTGATGTTTCAAAGAAAAAACAAAATACTATTAATAAATCAAAAAGTAAATCAAAAAAAAATGATGTAATTTCTGATATTTAAATAAAAAAATTGAACAATAAATATTATTATTTTATAATTAATAAATTAAAATTAATAATTATAAAATGACTGAAATAATCCATCATCCATTTAGACAAAAATTACTAAATTATTCTAATGATATTAATGGAACATTAAAATTATATATTCCAAAATATTATAAACATACCAACTATTTTAATGTAAATTTAAATGATATAGTAATTCGTGCAAATAATGCTATTAAAGCAACTGTTATTTTTGCAGATTATCTTAATTTAAAATTAAAGACAAAAGTAAGCACAAATAGATTTCAAATATTATATGATATTTTATGTGATGATTATGAAAATAATTTTGATGAAAATGAAAATCTCATAATTGAAGAGAATGTATTTAATGATGATGATACTTTATGGTTAGAAGAATATGATGGTGATATTGGTGATAGAAAAATTTTAGAACTATAATATTAGTTAATTAAAATTCTTGATTTTTATATTTATTATCATAACGTTTTAAAAATTCACATTCACTATTTTTTGATTTATTTGTTACGAAATAAGTCACATATATAGTTGTTATTAAAATTAATAATATAATTATTAATGTAATATAGGAAATTAACATAATATGATTAGAAGGATACGCTTCTACTAATTTGATATTAGGAATCATTATATAATAAATTAATATTTTATTTTTATTCTACTTAATTAATATTAAGTAATATTAATTTATTATTATTATACCATTCAACACTTACCATATTACTTGTGTCTATATTTTGGTTAATATCAAAATATTCAATATTATTTATTTTAAAATTACTTGTCCAAAAATTTATATCAAATAATGGTTCTGTCCATTCTTTATTATTTTTTGGATGTATAAATGTATATTTATTATCTTCAGATATATTAGATATTGACTTAATATAATTATCTGAAACTATCATCATAATTATTTTTTTTATGTTTTTAAATTTATTAATAAAACCAATAAATGCTTCACTTTGTACATAATGTGCAGAATATATCATAAATAATGTATCAAAATTATCATAATTTTCTATCATAAAATTATAATCTGGTTGAAATGTATATGTATTATCTATATTATTACAATTTGCTAATATAAAATGTCCATTATTAAATTTATTAATTGACTTTTTTATTTTGTTATAATCTATATCAATACCTAAATAATTATTAAATTTAAGATTATTTAAAATGATATAACCAGAACCACATCCAATATCTAATATATTAGAGTTTTCACCTATTAATGGTCTAATTATATTTAAACTATTATTAATAACAATATTATGATTTTTACTTAAAACTGAATTAGTAGTATTTGTTTCATCATAATAATTATTACAAATAAATTGATTAAAAACAATATTATTATTTAAAATGGTATTGATAAATTCGGGCCAATATTTTATTATATCAATAACAGCTTTTACTATTGATCTACTATTTGGTTTAACTTTATCATTTCTAATTTTATTTATTACCCATTCATTTTCATCATAATTTAATTGATATATTTTATTGTCTATTAAACTATTATTTACTAAATTATAACTATTATTATCGGAGTCATAAAGTAGACCATTATTATATTTTAAATCGATAGTTAATTTATTTAATGGTTTTAATTTTAAATTAATATTGTCATTAAAATTAGTTAAAATGAATCCATCAGCTATTAAATTTAATTGTTCATCATTTAATTTATTAATTAGATATTTAAGACATTCTATTTTATTGGATATTTTAAAATATGGTTTATTAATAATTAAAATAGAAGTTCTATTGGAAACATTTAATATTTCAGTGTACTCATTAATTAAATTATCTAAATTATTAATATCCTCATATACAATCTCTCTTTTATTATTAATTAAAAGTTTATCAAAAACAAATGCAACATTATTATTTGGAAAATATTCCATTTCAATATAATTGTGTTTAGTGTACATATTATGTATATATGATAAAACATTACCATAAAGATTACTTGTTTTGTGTCGTATAGTATCTGATTTAAATTTATCTTTACTATAAGTCAAATTTATTCCATCCATTTTAATGGTAAAATACCATTCGGAATCGTTTTTTAAATAATCAATTATATTATAACAATCAAAGTGAGATGGATGATTCATTAAAATAGAGATTTATGTTTAATTTAATTGACAAGATAAAACAAAAATCAATATTTTTAATTTTTAACAATTTCAATAATATAGTTATTTTCTTCATAAAAACTATTAATTAGTTTGAATTGTTTGTTATCATTAATTCCATTAAATAATACAATTAATTTTTCTAATTCGTTTTTTACAAAAATATGATAATATCGATAGTGTATTGTATCATTATTTTTACGATCAGTCCATGGTATTAAATAATCAGAACCATCTAATTGTTTTGATCTATTAATTATTCTTTGAACAAATTTTTGTGAATTTTCAGTAGTGGTAGATTCATTTTCAAAAGTCCATGCCGTTATCAAACATGATCCATTAGGTTTTAAAACACGATATATTTCACTTAACATTTGTATTTTTTTTTCATTATTGGACAAATGATGTATAACGGCAATGTTAATAATATTATCAATATAATCATTAGGTAATGGTATATTTGTAACATTAGATACCATTAAATTTGATAAACTTATATTATATTTATCATTTATAAGATCAATAAATTCTTTACAAATATCTAAACCATAATATTCACTATTTTTAGAAATTAATTCTACATATTTTCCTGAACCACAACCTAAATCTAAAAATTTATTTTTATTTTTGGAATTTCTCATAATAAATTCTTTTACTCCTGGCCATATTCTATTTTTTCTTGTATCATAAAAAGATTCATTTATATTTGAATATGTCAAATAAACATATTCAAATTCAATATTACTAAGATCCAACTTTTATATTTTAATAAATATTTTATTTAATGAAACATAAAAATACTCAATTTTTTACACCATTTTGCATTGAAAATGTGTATAAAAGAATTATCCATTAAATTTAATAATATGATATAAAATAGAGTTAATTAATGCCTCTAAATGTATAACAGAACGTTTACCTTTGTTTATTCTAGTTTCATAATAACCAAATATTTGTATAATTTCAGAAAATAATATTGAATTAAATTGATCAGCACAATTAAATAATAATGTTAGTAATTCTGTAATTATTTGATTACCATTAACATTAGTAATAAATACAGTATATAAAATTTCTCTAATTCTATAAATTATATTAGAATTATAAGTAACATGTGATGGTTTTCTATTAAAATTACATATTATTGTTATTATGTTATTTATGTTTTTTTTCCATTCTAAATCATAGTTTTTTATACCAGAATTATATAATTCTAACATCCATAATGCTTTTTTTATATTTCTTTCTGATAATGTTACTATATTATTCATTTCATTTTGATCTATTGTTATTTTTTCTTTACATCCAATATTAAAAATTATTTGATATAATTCATTATATGATGGTCTTGGAATTCTAATATTTAAACATCTACTACGTAATGGATCAATAATTTTAGACGATTGATAACCACATAATATAAATTTACATGTTTTGTGGTATTTTTCCATAGTACATCTTAATGATGTTTGGGCATAATATGATAAATTATCTATATTATTAATTAATACTACTTTAAAAGGAGTTTTGCAATCATGAACTTTTAAAATAGATTCTTCTGCATAGCTTTTAACAATCTCCTGAATTAAATATTTATCAAACCCACTATTACTTGGTTCAATTATAATATGATAATTACTCTGATCTATTTGTACTGATTCATTAGAATTACCATATCCAGTAATTTGATATGTAACTTTTTTTATATTATGTACTTGTTCATCAAATATATCTTCAAGTAGTAAATTAATTAATGTTTTTTTTCCTGATCCAGTTGGTCCATATATCAATAAATTTGGCATTTCTTGATATCGTAATGAATATTTATTTGGATCATTACCTTTTGTTCTCATTATATTTTTAAGATAATCATAAAATTCTTTATGAGTACTACAATTATTTATATTGTCTTTAATTATATTTAATGATTGCCAATTGGTCCAATCATTTAAATCTTTTTCATAATATCCACTAAAAAGTGATTGATATATTTTTTTATGACATATTACATCATTAAGAGATTTAACTTGATATTTATCTATTAAGAAAACCATTTAAGTGAATATATAATTGTAAGTTTTAAGTGTGTATATTAATATAAATATCAATTTTTGTTTATTAAATTTAAATTTAATAAATATAAAGTTTTCTATTAATAATTTAATAGGATGGAATTATCGGTAAATTTAAGTGATTTAGATTATTATATTAACAAATATAAATTTATAAATACAGAATTTTATTATGGATGTCATATGCCAAATAGTGGTAATCTTGAAAAATCAATATATGGTGTTAATGAATTGGGAGGTAATTGTTTACAGGTATTTGTTTCAAACCCTATGAGTGGTAGAGTAACTGATAAAGCTAAAGAATATTATAAATTAAATGGTAATAATATTAAAAAATGTTTAAAAGACAATAATACAAAAATATTTATACATGCACCATATACTTTTAATTTTGCAAAACCAAAAATTAATAATTCTTGGAAAAACTGTTATTGGATTAATTCATACATTACAGAATTAGAAATTGCACATTATATTGGTGCAATTGGTTGTGTAATACATGTTGGTAAACGTTTAGAGTTATCTAATGATGAAGCAACAAATAATATGTATGACAGTTTAAGTTATGTAATAAATCAAATTAAAGAGAAAAATTTAAATTCAGTTATTATATTAGAAACTGGTGCAGGTCAAGGAACAGAAATGTTTTTAACAGAAAATAATAGTATTGATGGTTTTGCAAATTTTTACAATAAATTTACTGATATTCAAAAAAGATATATCAAATTATGTGTAGATACATGTCATATTTTTTCAGCAGGATATAACATAAAAGACACAACAAAATGTATAAATTTTTTTAATGAATTTGAAAAAAAAATAGGTTTAGAACATTTAGTGTTAATTCATTTAAATGATTCATCAAAATGTTGTAATTGTAGAGTAGATAGACATCAAAATTTAGGCAAGGGTGAAATTGGTATGAATGGTATTGGAATGTTTATTTTAATGAGTTATTTGTTGAGTATACCTATGGTGTTAGAAACACCAGAACCAGATCCAAATGAAATAATAGCAATTCGTGAGTTAGCAATGATAAAATATGTCAAAAAAGTTGCTGATCAAAAATTAAAAAAAATGAAAAAAAATGAAGTTATTGATATTTAAATAATATCCACACTTATAATAATATTATAATATGGACAATTTATTAATTGTTGGTAGTTTAATTATTAGTGGTTATTTATCTATTAAAATTGTTAAATTTTTTAATTTGGAGGGTATTAACATGTATAGTGGATTATCATTTGATGATTATTTAACAGATTCAAATAATGATAGTAATGTTAATTATGATGACGATGAATGTGATATAATTAGAGCATTTTTAGCTAAAAAGAATGTATAATTTATTTATAACAAAATATATTAGTACTATATTGAAAAAAAATGAATTTTTAATTAAATACATTTAAAACATTAAAACATTATTATAAACATATAATGTGTGGAATTTGGCAATTATTTTGCAAAAATATTTCAAGTAAAGACCCGAAAATCATTGAATATTATCGAAAGCTTTTTGATAATGTTTTAAACAGAGGTCCAGATATGTCTAATTTTATCATTAAAGAACATCAAATTGTAGGATTTCACCGATTAGCAATTAATGGTTTAACTGAATATGGTATGCAACCTTTCAGTTATGAAACTGATACTCATATTTATTCTTTAATTTGTAATGGAGAAATTTATAACCATAAAGAACTTGAAGAATCATTAAGTAATTTTAATCCTAAATCTTCATCTGATTGTGAATTTTTATTAAAATATTTTGTGGAGGTTTGTGTAGAAGACACATCCTTATTTTTCAATAAAATAAATGGTGAATTTGCATTGGTAATTACTAAAATGGATAAAACAAATGGAAATACTGATATTTATTTGGGCACTGATCCATTAAGTGTTAGACCAATGTTTTATCAAGAAATTAATGGTGAAACAAATGGTTTATTAGTTTCTAGTTTACTAAAAGGATTAACATATGGATCTACTGATGAATATAAATATGAAAATCATCGTTTAAAACAAGGTGAAGTTAGACATTATAAACAATATGATGGTGAAGTAACATTTATTGAATCACAAATTTATCATCCAATTGTAATGAATGGAGAATATAAATATACAGAAGAAAATAATGAACTATATGAAATCATTGTTAAAACAATGTATAGAGCAGTTGAGAAACGTTTAATGTCAGATAGACCATTATGTTGTCTTCTATCAGGTGGATTAGATAGTTCATTAGTAGCTGCAATTGCTCAAAAAATTTTAAATAAAAAGGGTCAAAAACTAACAACTTTTACAATTGGTATGAATGGTGGATCTGATTTTAAATATGCAAAGGCAGTTGCTGATCATATTGGTTCAGATCATCATGAAATATATTTTACACCAGAACAAGGATTAAATGCAATCGAAACAGTTGTTAAAACATGTGAAACATTTGACATTACAACAATTCGTGCAAGTGTTGGACAAAATTTAATAGCAAAACATATATCTGAAAACACAGAATTCAAGGTAATTTTAAATGGTGATGGTGCAGATGAAGTAGAAATGGGATATTTATATTTTTATATGGCTCCAAATGAAAAAGAAGCACAAGAAGATTCTGAAAGATTAGTTCGCAATATCAGTTTATTCGATGGATTACGTGTAGATCGTAACATTTCTTCTTATGGTCTTGAAGCTAGAGTACCATTTTTAGATTCAGAATTTGTTGATATGTATATGTCAATAGATCCAAAACTAAAAATACCTACAAAAGAAAGAATGGAAAAATATTTAATTAGAAAAGCTTTTGCATCATTAGATGATGATATTATACTTCCAGAATGTGTATTATGGCGTAAAAAAGAAGCATTTTCGGATGGTGTTTCTCAAAAAGAAAAATCGTGGTATGTGATGACACAGGAACATGGAAAAGAAATGGTAAGTGATGAAGAGTTTATTGAATTAGAAAAACAATTTACACATGTTGTACCACATACTAATGAATCAGCATATTATAGAATAATATTTGATTATAATTTTGGCAAACAATCAGAAAAATGTATTCCATATTTTTGGTTACCAAATTGGTCAACAAGTAAAGATCCAAGTGCAAGAACTTTACAAGTATATCATGAAAATGACAATAAAAATGAATTATAATTTTTTTATTACAAATAAATACTTTAAAATAAAAATTGAATATTTATTTATTATAACTAAATTAGTTATAATAAATAATAAATATTAAATATAATGAGTTGTGAGATTAATAAATTTAATTCATTTTGGACTAATGATATTCAGGTACAAGACATTGAGTCAATAGTTACTAATTTACATAGTAAAATTAATACATCTGATTTACCAATTGGTCTAGTAATAGATCCCAAACATGAAGAAATCATGTTTGAAATCTATAAAGAATTTATGAATGGTTTAATTACAAACGAAAAAGAATGTAAGGAAATTGTTGAAACATTAAAACGCAAAGTAAAGCCAAAACAATCATTAAAATATGGTCATTTAACATATTATTATGATATTGGAATTAGTAAAGGAATTTATGAAAATAATGGAGAATTACGTAAAATTTTACGTTGTAACTTAACAAGAGAAAATAGTGGTGTAATGGTATATTCTATTTTTACAAGTGCATATCCTAAAATAAAAAAAGAAATTATTACTAATAATTCAGATGGTACTATTTCTATTGATTATACAGAAGATTTAGCTTTTTCAAGTGGTAAATTTAGTTGTAAATATGATTGTGCTTTTTGTCCAAATGAACCAGGACAGCCAAGAAGTTATTTAACTAAAGAACCAGGTGTTGCAAGAGCTACAGATAATGATCATGATCCTATTCGTCAATTTATTGCAAGATCTAAACAATATATAAGTCAAGGTCATCCAATTAACAAATGTGAGGTAATAATTCAAGGAGGAACATGGAATTCATATCCAAAAGAATATCGTGAACAATTTATCAGAGATATTTTTTATGCAGCTAATAATTTATATAAAATTTTTATGTTTGAAATCGAATTTCGAAAAAAACATGATATTAATAATTTATCTAGAGCTTCATTTGAAATTGATATGTTAAAAGAATTTTATTCTTTATGTCAACCTAAATCATTAAATGAGGAAATTAAAATCAATGAAACAACAATTGTTAGAATTATTGGATTAACTCCTGAAACACGTCCTGATCAAATTACTGCTGAAAATTTAATAGATTTACGTAATTATGGAGCAACTAGATTACAATTAGGAATTCAACATGTTAATGATAATATTCTTAATTATGTTAAACGTGGATGTCATTTTAAACATACTATTCATGCCATTAAATCTCTTAAAGATTGTGGATTTAAAGTTGATGGTCATTGGATGCCTGATTTACCAAATCCAGATGAAAGTATATATGATATGGTAGAGGAAGATAAAAAAATGTTTGATGCTATCAATAATGATCAAAAATTAAAGTTAGATCAAATTAAAATTTATCCATGTATGACAGTTCCATATTCACAAGTATTATCATGGTATGAATCAGGAAAATACAAACCATATGGAGAAAATATTTCTAAACCAGATAATTACAATAAATTAAATAAGTTAGAAACAATACAATTCAGAATGCAAAATAAACTATATTATAATATTTCAGAATTCTTAAAAGTTATTCATCCAAGTATCCGAATTAATAGAATTATTAGAGATATTCCTAGTGAATATATTATTGGCGGAACTAGTGACAGTGGAATGCGATCACAACTAGAACATGATTTAGATTATATTGGAACTAAATGTATGTGTATTCGTTGTAGAGAAGTTCAATATTATCAAAATAAAAAGAAACATATTGATGAACCAAAAATTAATATTTTACCATATATTGCGAGTGATGCCTTAGAATTTTTTATCTCTATTGAATCTGATACTAATAATACTGATTATATGTCATTACATGAAAGTTATCGTCATAAAGTTATTCATAGTTTTTTACGTCTTAGATTATCAAAAACAGCAGGAAAGATAATGGATATAAAAACTGGTTTAGAAGAAAAAATTGTTTTTCCGGAATTAGTTGATACTGCTTTAATTCGCGAATTACACACATATGGACAAGTTCAAAATATTAATTCACTTAACAACACAAATAATTCATCACAACACAAAGGTTATGGAAAAAAATTAATGAATATTGCTGAATATATTGCATATAAATTTGGTTACAAGAGAATAGGAGTTATTGCTGGTGTTGGTGTTCGTGAATATTATCATAAATTAGGTTATAAAGATGAAGGTATTGGAAATTATCAAATTAAACCAATTAATGAAACACAAGAAACCGCATTAGATGATTCAAATAAATTATTCATTAATATTTTAGTTAATTATGAAATATTATACAATAAATTAAACGATAAACAAATAGAACAAATTTATAAATATACTAAGAAAATTATGAAATATAAAAAAATATTTTTTAATTATTATTTAATGGTTTTTATGGTTTTATTAATAATAATTGGACATATTTATGTTGGATTATTTTAAATAAAATATTGAATTTTTTTTTATTAATATATTTATTTTTTAATATTTATTACTTAAAATAATGTCTAAATATAATGTTGTGCGTGTTGGAAATGTTGAACCAATCAATAAATCATTACACCATAAAAAAACATTTACTGCTCAAGAACATTTGCTTACTAATAGATGTAAATGTTCTTTTGAAATAAAATGCGAAAAAAAATGTAAGTGTAAAACATTAGCATATTATCAAAATTCCGATATTGTGTTTAATTGTCATAATTCATTTTATCGGGCATTTGCTAATGCATATAATAATCATAAAGATATAATAATATCTCCAGATGATGTATGGTTTATGATAATGTTACAATTTAAAAAATATATAAATTCACATTCAGAAGAAATGAGACATTTTTTTGTTTCGCATAAAGGAAAACAAAAATTAACTGTTACAACATCAATAGATCTTGAAGAAAGTGAGTGGAATGAATTTTTTAATGAGATTATTGAACAAATTAAATTAAATACTAATAATAATATTGTGGAAAAATTACAATCAAATTTTACAACTACTGGTATGGTTGAAAAAATGTTATCGACCGCTGTTATTATGGATAGTTTTCAGAATTATTTTGATTATATTCGATGTATACCTATGTGTGGTATTAGAAATGTATTATTTATGGGAACATTAGATGATTGGAAAAAGTTATTAACTAAATTATTTTACTTAAAAACATATGCAGTTGATAAATTTTGGACACATTATATTGATGAATTAAAACCAATTATAGAAAAATTTATTGATACATATCAAGGTAATGTTGATATGGAATTTTGGAACACTGTTATGAATATTGAACATGGTAGATTAGGTTCTGGATCAACTACAAAAATTAGTGGATGGATTTTAAAATTTTATGGAATATATAATACAGTTGATGATTCAGATATTGTTGATGATCTAATTGATGTTCCTATTGAATTAGATAATAAATTAACTGGAATAAAAAAAAATATAAATATTTATGGTGGGTTTGGAGGAATTTATAATGATGTTGGCCAAGTTGAACAAGTTATGAAAATTAAACAATCAGGAAATACAAATATTATAAATAAAATATTAAATATTTTTACTTCAACAGAAGAAAATAAAACAGAATTAGTAAATATTGAATATGATGCTTATAAACCACAAATGAGTTTTATAGTATATCATGATGGAAAAGAAGAATTAATATACTAAATAGCCAAAAAATATATTAAGATTAAATTACAATATCATTATATTATTTTATATTATGGATCACTATAAAATTTATTGTTATACATTTGACAATAATATAAAATATAAATTACCAAATAATATTAAATTAAATATTTATGATTTAGAAACAGATGATGTGCAAACATTTAATAGTGAATTTTATGTTACAAATTATATTTTATCCTATAATATAGATAAATATAATGAAAGTGATTTTTATCTGAGAAAAGCATATATAAAAAATAACATAAATTATAATACATTTTTAGACATTAATACTATAAATAGAGTATTAGTTGATGAATATGATAGTATATATGAAATAACACCATCAGGAAATAAATTATTTACATTAAGTAATTTAATAAACCATATACAAAAAAACAAACTAATAAAAAAAACACAAATCATCACATTAAATATTTATACAATAATAAAAAACATATTATATTTACATAAAAAATCACTATATAATAATTTATTAGCACCATTAAATGCATATTTAATAAAAAAATATAAAAATATTTTTGACTATTATTCATGTAATGGTATTAAATATATGACAATTAGTAAAATGTATGAAATCACAAAATGGTTAGAACTTCAGCAAGAAGTTGAAACGAAATTTGATGACTATTTAAATATTAATATTAATCAAATTTCAACTGAAAATTTATTAATTTATTTAAGATCAGTTATGTTATATCCAGAATTTAAATTGATTATAAAAAACTTTAATAATGATTTTATTTTAAAAGATGAAATATTATGTAATTTTAATGGGTTTTTTGATTATTTTTTGAATAATGGATTTAATTATTTACCACAAATTATTAAAGAAGTATATGTTCAACCTTTTAATTATTATTTTAGATTAACTGAGTTAGCTGAAAATATTTTATATGATATTAATAGTTATATAGTTAACTATAATTTAATAAACATATTATATATTGAAAATAATATATCATCTAATTATACATGTAAAATTAAAATATATAAAAATTGATAATAAAATTTTATGTTTATATAAAAATACAAATATAAAATTTTAAAATGGACGAACAACAAACTGCTTTATTATTAATAATATTTTGTTATACATTATTTATATTTATGGTAATGTATTTTTGTATTAAAAGAAATACCAATAAATTAGAAAAAAAAATAGATAATTATATTTTAATTTTAGACAAAGAATTAAATGAAATAAAAAAAGAAATAAATAATATTAAAACATTAAAACAAGAAAAAGTATTTAATATAAATTTATGTTAATTAAAATTTTTATTTATTTGAGAAATAATATTAAGATCACTGATAGATAGTTTTAATGGTGCAGTATTATATTCATTTTCTAAAATTAAAACATTATTATTGCCAACATTATATAATTCATTATGAAAAGCATTTGTTTTGTCAATAATTAAATTAGAATTACATTCATCAGTATAACATTTATCTGACTTCCAATTTTTTGGATATATATATGTTACAGTTCTAAATTCTAAATTATTCCATTTATTAATTGATCCAATGTATTCAGTTTTTAAAGACCCATCACTATAGTATCTATTATTGTATAACCAAAAATAATTTATAACACTGACAATTAATAATAATATTAAAAAGACGATTAAATATTTATTATTATCCATTATTTAATTTATAAAAAGATTTTATAAAAATAATTTATTATTATATTTATAATGACAACCATTACAAATAATTTTAATGATGTTTCTAATTTAGTTAGAATGGCATATGATTATTTTTATAATCCTAATAAAACGCTATGTTATAAAGTAAAACCAATTAATATTAGTGATTTTGATCATATAAATAGTTATAAAATTATTTTATCTAGCGAAAAAGTAGATTTATTTGCTAACTCTTTTCTAAACGATAAATTAATTTATTTAAAAAAAGTATTTACACCTTATGGATATAAACATATTATTAAAAAAATTTCAGATCCATATTCTGTAAATTTATCATTATTTGTATATAATACAGATGAACAAAATGATATGTTTAGTTCTCAAAATATAGACAAAGTATTTTTAAAATTATTTTCAGATTTTTTAACATATGAACAGTCAAAACACATATTATTACAAATAATAAATATTGATATTGGATTATCAGATATTGAAGAATTTTTATTATCAATGTCTGAATTAAAAGATTTAATTAATATAGATAATATTAAAAACAAAACTTTATCTATTGGTATTACTGAACATTTTAGAAAAATGACTAGTTTAGTTGATTTTTTAACTAATGATATTTTATCTTCTTGGACTGATAACCAATATAAATCATTAATATTTCAAGTATTACACACATTATCAATAATACAAAATAAATATCCAAATTTTAGACATAATAATATAACATTAAAAAATATAGATGGATATTTAAAATCAGGAGCTAAAGGTACTACAAATTATTCATTTAATGGTGAAATGTATAATGTTGAAAATATTGATTTTTTTTATAAGATGAGTAATTTTGAAAATTCTACAATCGTTGATATTTTACCAAATGCTGATATTGATGAAAATTTACGTAATATTGATCATTTTTATGATATTGAAGTATTTTTAAAATCATTATTAAAACATGTTGAACATTTAAATATTTCAATTCCTGAAAATACAAAAAAATTTATCGATAGAGTTCTTACAAATAATAAAATTGATAAAACTAAATTTGGTGTTTATGTTTTATTTAATGATGAATACTTTGATAATATCAGATTAAATAAGGATATAAAAGTAGATCATAACAAACAACAATCTAGATTAATTAATAATAGAGTTAATAAAAATAAAAAACAAGATATTATAGAAAATAAATTATCTACGCAAAATTTATCAGAGAGTATGAGTAAACCAAGTTTTCTTTATAAGGGTACACGTAAAATCAATCAAAGTTTACACAATGTTGATGACACTATTAATTTAAATGATGAAAAAGAAAAAAAAATAGTCCAATCTGGAACTTATCGTAGAAATAATGATTCAGAATCTTCTTTTGATATGTCTGATGAACAACCTAAACCAAAAGATTTTAATCAACAAGAAACTAAACGTCAAACACCAAATAATGGCATTAAAAAATCTGCATTAGCAAATGCTTTACGTGCAACAAATGATGAAATCAAAAAAAGTAATATTGAAATGAATCAATTTTCTCAAATGGGTATGTCACAAATGAATAATATACCACAATATGATATGGCTCCACAAATGAATATGCAAAATGGTAATAAACTTAGTGGAATTTTAGGTTCATCTAATCAAATTGATATGATGCCACAAATGGGTATGCCACCAATGGGTATGCCTCAAATGGGTATGCCACCAATGGGTATTCCACCAATGAATATGCCTCAAATGGGTATGCCTCAAATGGGTATGCCTCAAATGGATATGAATTCTTATATGCCACAAATGGGTAATTCACAAATAAATAATTCACAAATAGATTTTAGTCAATTCAATATACCTCAACAAATGGGTATGCCACCAATGAATATGCCTCAAATGGGTATGCCACCAATGAATATGCCACCAATGAATATGCCTCAAATGAATATGCCTCAAATGAATATGCCACAAATGTCACAAGAAAATATAATGAAACAATATGAACAATGGATGGGTTCAAACGCATATAACGGTATGATGGGTGGTGCAGAAAAAGAAGAAAAACTAAATGATACTGTTGATACAGAAACTTTTTTTTTTCGTCAAAAGCAAAATTAAATGATTTAAAAGGAGGTATGTTAATACAACCAAGACAAATTCCAGCATATAAAGACACAAGAATAAATAATCCATATACAACGACAGATCAACAGCAAGTAAATAGACAATATCAAACAGAAAAGAACATTAAAACAGGTGCAATGAATCCACTTGCACCAACATTATTTGAATTTAAAATAAATGATCAAATATTTAAACAACCTCCAGACATAAAAAAACCAATAGATGATAATGTAAAATCATTAATTGATCAAGGGATATATCCAAGTCCATATGTACCAGTTCAAAATCCATATATGCCAATGGGTGGTCCATTTCAATGGATGTATGGTGTTAGAGAACAATTACCAATTATAAAAAAATATAACATAAGTATATCAAATGCAAATGGTGATTTAGTAAAAATGCATAATATTTTTGAAGATGCATTACCACAAGTAAATGGTATAGTACAAAAAACATTAACAACAATTGCAGAAAGATCAATAATATTACAATATTTAAGATCTATATTTGTAAGACATACAGATGGTGAAGACATATCAATAGGTGATAAACCAAGTCAAGGTGATCAGAGATCAGAACTAACTAATTTATTAAGTCATATAAAATTAATGGATATAAATCCTTATCATTTTAGTAGAATAACAAATAATCCATATAAAACAATGCCTGATAATTTTTTAATGTTTAGATCATGTTATCCAGTAAGAGTAGAACAATATAATAATTCAGTACAATGTGCATTAGATAATATAGGTGTAAATATAAGAATATATCAGATGAGAGTAATGGATATAAATGCGAATAAATTAGGTGAACATTTATCGAAAAAAGATTGTGATTTATGGAGAGAGATAGCATATTATGAATTTATAAGAGAACAAATAATTAAACAAAAAGTATGTCCAAATTTTGTAATGATATATTCTTGGTATATTACATTAAAAAGTGGTGTTGATTTTGGAAAATTAAAAAAATTAAAACATGATAAAAGTACAAATGTATTAGCAAACGATAATAATTTGGGAATACAAAATAGAATGTTAAAAGAAGATTTAATGAATACAATAATTGAATTTGGTCCAATGAATAATAAAAATCAAACAATGAATTTAAACCAAAACTCATTACAAGTATATAAATTAAATGTAAATTTATCGAAATCAACTATAAGTACATCAGCTGTTTTAAAAGATACAGATTTACAAAACTTAGATGTAAGTTTACCAACAAATAAATGTGTTGTAAGTATAACAGAAGCACCACATAATAATTTATTTGACTGGTCAACAAGAGCATATAATGTAGATTTGGGACCAATAAAAAAAATGATTCAAACAGGTTATCATGATTTAAAAGTTTGGCAAAGTGTAATATTTCAATTATTAGCTGGTATGTATACAATGTATACAAACAAAATAGCTTTTAATGAAATGTGTATAGAAAATAATGTATTTATTAAAGATTTAGCAAAAGATGAAAATAACATAGGTTATTGGAAATATAAAGTTTGTGGAATAGATTATTATATACCTAATTATGGATATTTAGTATTAATTGATAGTAAATATAATGAAATATCTGGAGGTATAGAAAATGTAGAACTTAAATATCCATTAACTGTAAAATATAAACATAAAATATATGGTAAAATATTTGATGATGATGTATTACCACCAACTGCATTAGCAGGTGCATTAAATTATGTTGATATTATGAATATTGAGAATATGAAAAGAATATTTAACTATAATAATTTTAGTCAAGGATTTACTCAATTTGGTGGAATTAAACCACCATCAGAAATATTATCAATGATAAACGATATCAATGGTCATTTAAATTCAGGTACTTCATTTAGAGATATATTTTTATTAACACAATCACACTTTTTACATAATAGATTAGGTAATATAGTAAAAGATGTTGAAAAAGATCAATTAGTTAAAGATAATTTTAATTTTAAAGCAGGTGATATTATAGCTCATCAATTTACTGGATCAGATGATTCTTATACATGGGCATTATATTTAGGTATTACTAAAATAGATGGTACAGATGATGATGGTCATGAAATATTAACAGTAGATCATAAATCATTACCAGATAATAAAGTACCAAAACTAGTAAAAATGGTAACAGCATTAGGAGATGGATTTTACAGATCATATGGTCAAATAGAACAATATTATAAAGCCAATCAAAAATTATCAGAAGATGATATATTAGAAACATATATAATTAGTTTAAAATAAACTGTTTTTAATTAAATAATTATTATTTAATTAAAATTTAGTAAAACAATTAATCTCTACCTTCAGATTGTATCATTTCGGCACCTTCATCAGAATCATCAGCTGTCTCATTATCCATATCTAAATCCATATCCATACCTTCATCAGTTTCTTTGTTATCTTCAGTTTCATCTTCTAATTTTTGTTTTTGTTCATCAGTTAATTTGCTTTCATCAATATCATCATTTTCAGTTAAACTATTAACATCTAAAATATCAATATCATTATCGGTATATGAAATATTGGTTAGTAAAATATTAAATTTACGTACTTCATTATTCATAAAAATAGTTTCTGGTAAATTATATTGGTCAAATAAGCTATTAATTATAGATGATATTAAATATACTAATTTAGTTTGATTATATTGATCATTATTAATATTAATAAATTCTTGAATTTGTTGACAAAGATAATAAATTAAAAGATTATCATTATTATTAAATTTAATTATTTTATTTGCATTTAAATAAAAAACATTTGATTTATCACTTAATGATTTTGTTGTTAATTCTATATTAATGTTATTTTTTAAGTTATTCATAAAAATACTGTCAATAACAAATTTCCAATCTTCAAAAATACGATCACCTTCAGAATTATAATAAACTAAAGACTTAAATTTATCAGTATATTGTTTAACTAATGGATTAATACCATAACCAGAATATTTATTTTTAATTTGATATATAATTGTTTGAAATTCCTTAATGATATTTTTTAAATTATGTATTCTATTTCTAATTACATTACTGGTAAAATCAAATAATTTATTTTTATTATCTTTAATTTCTGATGACACTTCATAATTTATTTTACTGTGACCTAATAATGATAATTTTGTTTTTATTGAATGATTTATTTTTAAATATTTATTTGAATTTTTTACTTGAATATAATCTTTATTCATTTCTTTATAACCTAAAAAGTATAAATTAAATGCATCATAATAACTGGTAATATTTCTTGCTTTATCAACAAAATAATAAACATCTGTTTTAAAATATGGTTCATCCTTTTTAAATTCTAATTTATTTTCTTGATCTGTAAAAATAATAGGTTCATTTCTATTATTACCTAAATGATCATGATCAATAATATAAACAGTTTTATTTAAATAAATATTTGAATTATTAATATTAATATTTTTTCCAATTACATTTTCCATTTGTGAAATAACAGTATCAATTACAACAAATAAATCTTTATTAAATGATTTTTTTAAATTTTCTTGATATTCTAAATTTTCTATATATTCTTTTTCAATTGCCTTTAATTTCATTTCAATTAATTTATTTGTTTCTTTATTACGATTAATTTCTACTTTTATTACACTATTTGCATGTTTTTCTAATGTTTTTATATCTAAACTAGATATATCAGATAATATTATAGAACGTTTAGATCCATCATCATTAAAATTTTTATAAATTTTCTCTAATGTATTTTTATATTGCTTCATTGTTATTTGTTCTAAATCTTTAATACCAAGTATATCTAATATTTTTTCATCTTTTGTATATGTATTTATAAAATATTTTCCTGGTAAAGCTTTTTTAATATTATAACCAAATTGTGATATATCATGTTGTTTTTCTAATGATAAAATTAATGATTGATCTTTACTTTTTATTCTAATTTTATTATTAATAACTTCTATTTTTTTATCATTAATAGATGATAATCTTTCAATAATATCTTTACTTACATTATTAGCATAAATATTATTTAGTTTACTGAAGAATTTAGTAGCAATATATTCATAAATATAATTTTTATTTTTTCTAGTATTGATTTCTAAAATAGAATTAATAAGATCAACAATTGTATGTATAATCATTTTTTGTAATAATGGATTTACCATATTTCCTTTTGATGATAATTTTTGATTATCAGTATACCAATAATTAAATTTAATTATCATTCCACTGAAATAATAAATTATATAACATAGTAATTTATAGTTACTTAAACTTTTAACATCATTACCATTATTAATTCTAATTTGTAAACCATCAAATAAACTAATGGCAAATTTATCAAATATAGTGAAATTAACTAATTTATCATAATTTAATTGTATAATTTGACCAAAATTTAATTCACATAACATTAAAAATACAATATATGCTAGAATATTATTATTTTTGTATCTCTTATATTTATCAGTGTCTTTAGATGAATATGTAAACAAATTATTATCCATATCAAAAATAAAATAATTTGATAAATCTTTATTTACACCATATAATTTATATGCAGATTCTAAACGTTCTTTTCTCATATTAATATTACTGGTATCATAATTTGAATTTTGTAATAATATTAAATCAATGGTATATTTAATAATATCTTGACGTCTATATTTATTTGATGGATTATTACCTAAATATAGTTGAATATTAGATATATAACCCATTTTTTCTACTATTTTATCCATATTTTTAATTGCTTTAGAATATTTTTCATATTCTGGAACATTTTCTAAATTAGCTTCTAATGGTACAGATAAAGCTACATTATTAACACTACTTGTAAATGATTCATACATATATTTTTTAACATCAACATATTGATAACATGATTTACATATGTATTCTTTATCCTTGTTTTCTGTAACATATTTTTTTATAAACTCGAATAAAGATTGATTGAATTTATTTGGATCTTTCTTTTTATAAACATTTATTAAATTCCATGTTATTTGATGTTGACATAATGAACTTTCTATTAATTCATCAACTTCTTCTTCGGCGACACCAGTTAAAAATTCTTGTTTTTTAATTAAAATTTTTGCTTCTTTTTTATTAACTTCAGTATATGTTGGAATTTTAATTAATTTAGAATTTAACCCAGGAATTTTATTTTCATTTTTATCATATAATGGTAAATTAGATATTGCAAATTTTCTATAATATATATAACTTAATACATCATTATAATAGTTTGAATTATATATGTTTATTAATGAATTTTGAATTGAATTAATTATTTGTTTAGTGCCAAATAATGACAAATTAGGATTTTGGTTAATTTTATTAATTATTCTTTCATATGTTACAGAAACTAATTCATCATAAATTTTAGATATTAGAAATTTAAAATATTCTTCACTATTCATTTGTGATAAATTTTCATATGTTTTCATTTTTATTTTATCGTTATTTTTATTAAATATCCAATAAGGCATCATTTGATAACCAACATCATTGTTTACTAAATTTTTAATTACTTTTACTGTATTCATATAACCATTTTTCCCATTACTTATATCAGTTGTTCCTGCTAATTTTATACATGAACATGCATCAGTTTTTCTTAATGGATCATCTAAATGTACAGGATTTATAGCTACACCAACAATATTAACATAATTATCTTTAGGTGCAACTCTAGTTTGAACATAATTTTTATATTGAACTGGAAATTTTTCAGCATCTTTATATTCAAAATTACAATGTCTTAGAGCTAATTTTGAATTATCAAATTTAAATTGAAATCCATATTTATTAAAATCTTTAAAATTTATATATGGATATGATCTAAATGAAATTAAATCTGAATAAAATTCGTTATTTTCCATGGCATGTTTACCTTGATTAATAATTTTATTAATAATAGATAGTTCTTCTAATTCATTAATAATTACTGCTTTACGATATATTAGTGAGGGATATAATAATTTGTTTAATTCTTCAATTGAATTTTTATCTCCCTTCTTTTTAATATTGTAATAGTCAATTAATTTATTTATTTTTGTTACAATATATCTTATCTTTGTATTGTCCTTTTTACTTGTTCTTTCTCTTGGATCTATTTTTTGTGTTCCTACATTTTTTTCATATCGTTCGCTATCTTTATGATATCTTAAAAATTCATCAGTAATAGGTATCAAAATATTATTATTAAATAGTTCATTAATTTTTTGTTCTTGACTTATTGATTGAGTATCAAATTTTGTTTCATAATCTATCAACATTTCATACATATATTCAGCCATACCTTTGCGAACATCTTTTGATGAAAATAAATTTTCAATAGTGTTAAAATCAATTTCATCAATTAAAGAATCAACAATATCAATATATGTAAATTCTGCTTTTGATAATTCTTCTAATTCAATTAATTTAATGATATTAGGCATATCTGTTGTTTTATAAATTTCTCTAAAAATAATTGTTTTTAATACATTATGTTTATATGTTTTACTATTTTTTATAAATATTTCAGTTACAAAATCCTGACCTAAATTGTTTAAAAAATTTAATGCATTTCCTTTTTTTTGTATATCTTTAACTTTAGATAAATCATCCATATTTTTTATAATTAAATCTATATCAATAATCATAGTTGCATAATATATCACTAAATGAATATTATTTGTGTCTAATATAAAATTACCGATTTTCTCCTGTTTTATTAATAAATCTCTTATTTCATCTATATTATGGATAAAAGCTAAACGTAATAAACAATATAAATTAAAATATTTATTTATTGTGTCTTTAATTACTTTAATTGTTTTTTCATCAGTTAGTACAACATTTAAATCAGTATAATCTAATTTATTGTTTAATCCTGATATTAATTTATCAATTTGATTAATTTTAATTTCTCCTTTAATTAAATCATTTAATGTATCTATTGATTTGTCTATAAATATGTCAATACTGTTTATATACGCAAAATTAATATTGCTTTCGCTTTGATTATATGATTGTTCATTTTGACTCATTTAATGTCAACTATATATATCGAAAACAAAAAAAATATATTTAATAAACCATTTTTTTATATCAATCAAAAAAATTGAAATTTATTTAATTACTTAAGTATTTATTAATGATACATATAATATATAATGTCGTCTAATACTGAAAATATTAATACAATGGAAGATTCTGTTGTTTTCTCAAATTTCGTTAATTTTATGAATTCTTATGAACTCACTAATCCTGGTGATGAAGATCATTATATTCAACGTCTTAAAATTCTTGCTGCTCGCTCTGGACAGTTTGTACAATTTAAAGTTCTCGATAATGGATATTTTCTTGTCCATACAGATCATGAAGTACCAAATGGCGGAACTTTTACTATCGGTGAATATACTATTGATCAACTTGTCCCTTTTAGAAGTGCATTGATTAAATGTGATAGTACTGGTGTTAAACTTGTAAACTATACTATCAATCGAGTTAAAAATATTAGTAATGCTGATTTTTCTGCTCTTTCGCATCAAAAATATGTATCATATGAAGGTACTATCGTGCTAGTATATAATAATGGTGGTGAATGGGTTGCTAGAACTACAAGTTGTGCATCTGCTTTTGATTCACATTTTAATACTGATAGTTCTCATGGTTCTTCATTTGTTAAGGTTGCATCTACGATGCGAGGCCTTCCTGAAACATCCGTATTATCAGATGTTATGGATGGACTAAGTCCTGACAATTACTATGTATTCCTTTTAGTTTCACCTGAAACAAGATATCTTTGTAATTATGATAGCGATAGTAATTTCGTCAATGGATCAAAAGTATTTATGTTGAATGTTCGTAATGCTGAAAACCATGATGTTGAAAATACTACTTTATTTGAGTCACCTGTAGTTATTGAACAAACTGATATCGATACTATGTTAAGTTCAACTGACAACACAACTTTTGCTAAGAAATATCTTTCTCTTCAAGGTTTTGTTGCAAAGAGTGAAAATGGTTCTATTTTCAGAACTTTTACTCCTGCTTACTATTATGGAAGTAATCAAATTCCTAATCATGGTAACCAAAACATTACATTCTTGCATTGCTATCTTAAGAATTCTCTAAGCACTTATATGGATATGAATAATATTGATGATTATGGTACTGTTCTTACAACTTGTCGTAATACAATCTTAGGTCTTCGTAATGTTCTAGCTTTTCTGTTTAGTTCTTTCACTAATTTTACAGTTGAATCTGTAAATGATACAGCTGGAAATAGTCAAATCAAGAAATCATATACTAAACGTAATGGTGATCTATATACTGCATTGTCTGAAGGTGAAGAAACAAAAAATGTTGTTGATACATACAAGCGTGCTGTTGCTATGTTACAAAGTTATGCTGTCAATGGTAAAACATTTACTGATGCTGCTAATCTTGCTGAAGATGTTGAACATTTCATTCGTACTCTTGCAAATAACCAAAATAAGACTATGTTTCAAATGGTTGTTAATATGTTGATGAACTACAATATGTTTAAGACTAAACTTCTTACAACTATCAAATCTGTTAATGATACTCGTAAAAAGATGAAGAAGTCGTTTGTTCAAACTGTTAAAGAATTCAATAACAAGCATGATGTAGCAATTGAAACATTTGTTAAAATGGTAGGTGGACATACTTTATCATCAGTTCAAGAAGCTGAAAACGTTGTTGATGTTGTTACAAGAACAGTTACATCAGAACGTAATGTAGATGATCTATAAATTAGTCTAAAAATATTAGAATAAATCATATACATGCAGAGGGCATATATGCCCGAGCAGCTCAAAAGAGCAAGCTCTTGCAAAAAAATTAAGTTAAAATAATATATGTTTTAAAAACATAAAAAATTTCATTTATTAAAAATTAATTATTTTAACAACAATTTAATTTCATTAATTTGATTCTTAATTTCATTAATTTGAATATCTTGTGATTTAATTTTTTCCAATAATAATGGTATTAATTCAATATAATTTATTGACTTAATATTATCCTTGTCAGTAGAAACCAATTCTGGATATAATTTTTCTACTTCTTGAGCAATTAAACCATAATGTTGTTTTTTATCATCATCTTTTTTTAATGTATATGTTTTAGACTCTAATTTTGTAATATCATTTATTTTATCTTTATCAATTTCATTAATATTATCCTTGAGTCGTAAATCTGATCTTTGTGTAACAGCATAACAATCAATTAAATATGAAGTAATATTATTACATGTCAAGTTTTTATTTCCCAAACTTAAGTCAGTATCAAATATTAATTTAAGTGTTGGATAATCATATGTTGCTGTACAATTACCTATTTTAATATATTGATTAGAATAAAAAGTACCATTATTTAATTTAATATATTGACCCATTATGCTTTTACTGCTATCTGGATAACTTTCTAAATTTGTTATATTTAAATTCCCTTCTACATTTAATTCTTTTTTAACATTTACTGTATCAAAAAATGTTGTTTGACCATAAAACATTATATTTTTATCAAATTTAAAACTAAATTGATCTAATTTAAATATTTGATTACCTTGTCTATTTAAAAAATAAAAATCGTCAGAATAAAATTGTATTGCACTATAAACTTTATCTCCACCTATTAATTTAAATCCATATGAACTTTCATTTGTATTTACTAATATTGACTTACCAGGTCCACCTTTAAATTCTAATTGGTCTCTAAATATAGAATTACCAAATACATCTAATTGAGCTTCTGCTAAACCAATACCAATTCCAACTTTACCATTATTTGTTATTATTGAATATTTACTATTATTAACATCATATATATACATACCATATTGATTAACACCTAATTGATGTTTAATTTGATGTGTTATATCATTTAATATTAAACCTGTTTCGCCATAATTATCTAATGTTAATGGTACCAATCCTCTAATATTTAATTTATTTGTTGGCTTTTCACCATTCATTCCTATACCTGCTAAACCATTTTTGTCATTTATTAATGTATATCTACCGTATTGATTTATATATGTATCCGATTTACTTAATTCATTTATATATACATTTCCTGAAGTTGTATATTTATCATCTATATTACCACTTTCTATGTATAGTGAATTTTTAAATGAAAATATTGAAGGATAACCATATGGTCTTTGTACATTGCCGTCTGGACCTTGAGATATTTTACCGCCTAATGCTAATCCTTGATTATTAGAATTTGGTCCAAGATATATTAAACTGTCATTTGGATATCTTGCTATTACGTTATTTTGTGTTGTACAATTATTTACATCATAACACCATAATGTTCTTGGCGCTACATCTTGTTCTGTCATACCTGAACCAGGTGGACCAGGTGGACCAGGTGGACCTTCTGGACCTCTTAATCCTCTAGGACCTCTAATACCTTGATCACCTTGTTCACCTGTATCACCAGGTGGACCGATAAAAAAGTGTTCTATAGTATTTTTGTTATAAGGTTGAATATTATTAAACATTAAACTAATAATATTAACCAAAAAAAAATATTTTTTAAAACTATTATTTAATTTTTTTTTATCATACAACATTTTACCCTAACTGTATCGTTTCCACCTAACCAATACATTCCACTCATTCCAAAATTTGGCATACATTTCGCATTAAATGTTTTTGAACCATCTTGTATCCAATAACATGGTCCTTTTATTATACTTTTGTCTGATGCTGGTCTTCCACGTGCTCCACTATATAAACTAACATATTGTACTAAATCCATACCTTGGTTACCTTGTGGTCCTTGATCTCCTTGTAATCCTGGTGGACCTCTAAATCCTGGACCATATGATTTTCCCGGTGGTCCTTGATATCCTTGTGGGCCTTGATCCCCCTGTAAACCTTGAGGTCCCTGTGGACCCATTGGACCTTGTGGACCGCGTAATCCTTGTGGTCCTTGTGGTCCTTGTATACCCTTGTCACCTTGTGGACCCATAGATCCTTGTGGACCACGTAACCCAATTATACCATCAGTTGGATAATTGTCAATATTATATTTATAAACAATACCATCTTTAGTAATATAATAATTATTATTCATTATTATATTAGTCTAAGAAAAATTTCTAATTATATCTGCATAATTATTTATAATTTCACCTTGTATATCATAAAGACTATTTTTATTTTCATTTATTACATTTCCATTACCATTAATTACATATTTACCCCTCCAAAAATTTGTCCAATTAAACCATCCTAAATTATTCATATTTGTTTCATAACTATATAATATTGGATCTGGATATTTATCTCCATTTGGTAAAATATTTCCATATGCAACTTGTATATCATTATTATCTGCTACTAATAATGGACAACATGTACCAGATATAGAATTGCCATTTCTATTTAATCCCAGTAAAAATGAATTATTCGGACAATCAAATATCCCATAACCATTTGATGTTATTGGCATGCATTCTGAATAATTTACTTTAATATCACCTTTATATCCTGATGCACCTTGACTTCCTATATATGATTTAGCTCTAGGACCTATTGGACCTTGTGGACCTCTAGGACCATCTATACCTTGTTCTCCCAATGAACCAGAAATACCTGGAGGTCCTTGGGGACCTGGATCACCTGGCATACCAACGGATCCTTGTGGGCCTTGAAAACCTTGAGGTCCGGGAGGTCCTTGGATACCAGGTGATCCAGATGGACCTCTAATACCTTGTGGTCCTTGATAACCTTGAGAACCTTGGAATCCATTTGGTCCATTAGTACCTAATTTACCAAAAACCACATTGTTATTTTGATCAAAATTATCAATATTCCATATTTCATACGGTTCATTTGCATAATAACTTGGAGGATAAATCATATATAAATATGTACATCCTAATGCAAAATTTTTTGCTCCACTACCATCAATACCTCTCATTCCATTTGCTATTGCATTATTTGTTCCTAATATTTGATTACAATAAACACTTGAATTATTATCACCTAAAATACCATCTGTTGTATTTATTAAATCCATAATTGATTTTGAACCATTTAATAAACCATTAAATTGTGCTTCATTAAATGTTGTTACATTACCTATTGTACCATCTTTACCTGTTTTTCCTTTTAAAAATGTACTTGGTAATCCATTTGGACCTTGAGGTCCTGGTTGTCCTTTTGGTCCTTGAGGTCCATCTGGTCCAGGGTTACCAGACTGACCTTGTGGACCAATAGAACCTCTAATACCTTGTGGACCTTTATTACCTTGAGAACCAATTTGACCTTGAATACCTATTGGACCTGTAATTCCTTGAAAACCTTGAGTACCAGGTGGTCCTTGAATGCCTTTTATTCCTAATATACCTTTATTACCTTGAAATCCATCAATACCAATAGACCCAGATTTCATAATATATTAAATAAATTAAAATATATTTTAATTTATTTAAGGGCATTTAATAATAATTATTTTATATTGTAATTATTATTAACAAGATTAATGGAAATTAATATAGACGATTTAAATATTAATGAAGATAGATTTAATTACGATTTATATAATAATATTTTACAAATAAATGAAAAGTTGGTAAAATTTAATTATATATCTAATAAATCAAGTCTAAATGAAGAACAAAAAAATAATTTAAAAAGTATAATTAAAAATATTAAAGGAGGATATGTTGGTAAACCATCTATAGATATTAACTCTTTTATTATGTTATCATTATATAAAAATGTTAATCATAATTTAAAAAAAGAGGTACATAAATATATTAACAGTAAAATAAAACAAAAAGGTGGTAGTTTATCTTCACTTTCATCTATTACAGAAATAATTAGTAATTTAACAAAAATAAAAGACAGTATACCATTAACTAATAAAGCATCAAAAGCAGAATTAACTGAAATTATTGATAATATAACAAAATTAATGGACAGTCAACACGATGCATTAAGTAGTGGTATTATTACAGCTAGTCTTGCAGTTAATCCATTAGTTCCTGCTATTTTAAAAATATCTGAAAATTTAAAAGATGCATCTACAGATGATATTGCAAACTATGTTAATGAATATGGTATTGACAATATTTTTACATATTATAGAAACCATAAAATAAATACTCATGATGGTCAAGATATAAATAAAACAATATCATTTTTAAAAATGCATACTATTTATGCAAGTGATGTTTTAAAAAATATTGTTGATAGTATTGAAAGTTCTGGTAATGATCATTTAGTTTATAAAAATTCTATTGTTAAATTAGATGATTTTAAACGTAATACATCCGAAACCATTAAATCAATTATAAAAGTAACTGATAATATTAAAATTGCTACCGAAAAATTAAGAAATGATGATGAATATAAAATTTATCCTATAGATTTTAAAATAGTAAATGGTGTTCATCTTGGTAATGTATTTAAATCAGGACCAATTAAATATTCATTAGATAGTGATTTAATTAAAATACAATTTAAAAAAATACCTGGTTCTGTTAACTCTATTATGCAAGAAATTAAAAAGAAAGTTAATAAAGCCAACAAAAAAATTCCTGGTATTGGAACTAATGTTATTACAATGGTTAAAGATGTTAATGTTTTTAGAAATTTAGTTGATAATTTAAGTAAAAGTGGTTCTAGTCATGTATTCTTTCAATCTGGTGGTTCAGATACTGATGTTATTACACCTACTAATTTATTAAGTGTTGATGATAAAGAAATTAGTTTCGCAAATTTCTCTGATACCGTTAGTACACGTAAATTAATGAGCGAAAAAATATCAGAAGCATCCAGTTTATTAGATGAAATGAAAAATAAAGTTGCTGATTTAGTTGATGCTATTGAAGATTTTAATCTTAATGAAAGTAGAGAACATTGGTATTCATATGTTTTATCTAATTTAGCATTAAATTCAAATGTTAATAAGACCTATAAATATATTAGTTTTGGTATTTTAGAATTTTATAAAAGTATAATTAGTACTATTTGGAAAAAAATAAATATTGATCGTAGTGGTGAAGATAAATTAGCTAGTAAAGAAAATAGAAAATATCTATTTTTTTATCATTATCACTATAAGATAATTAAAAAACTCAATTTATTTTTTGAAAAGTTTGATATATTGAAAAATTTAAATATTCTATATCCTAAAAATTCCTTTATAGAAATTTCTGAATGTACCGGTAAAGCTAGAGAATTTTTAAATTTATTAAATATATATAAATATCTATTAGATGATTTTTATTCTAAAGTTGGCTTAGGTAATACTACTAGTAATGTTACTTTATATTTACGTATTAATGATTTCCCTAATGAACGTTTAGTTCTTGGTAAACAATTTGGATCTTTTAAAGTAGGTGCTAACTTTGGTAATAATCTGTCTCATAATATTAATGGTCAAAATATTCAAGGTGACTGGATGTATAATACTTATATCGGTCATGATGCATATCAAGATTATATGTCTATGGCATTTCAGCCCAACGATCAAAATGCAATTAACACTGCAATAACAAATACTACAGCCACATATAAAAAACGTAATATTGATGTAAGTGATAAATTAAAAGATATATATCGATTAATTATTGATAATGACGAGTTTGAACCTAAAGCAATATGGCAAGTATATCAAACTGGAGGTAAAGTATCAGAAGTTATTAATAATGATGGTACATTTAATAATATTGTTGCTAAAGATAATAAAATAATCAAATGGCCTGGTATAGCAAAAAATAATACTCCATTGGCAGTACCAAATGAAATACCACAACTAGCTAATGATAATACATTTATTGATCACGTATATTATAAACCACAAAATCCAAATGGTAATGATGAAAGTTTATTTGAAGAACGAGAAAAAAAATTATTTTATTTATTAAATAGACAAGTCCCAACTATTAATGACAAAGAATATAAACAACCTACTCTTGAAGCTGAAGATGAAAAATTTACATTAGAATTTACTCAAGAAGCACTTGATAGTGCAAAAGGTAAACCAGAATATCGATTTATTACTGATAATCATAAAAAAGAACGTCCATTATTATCAAATGTATCATATTTTCCATTATTACCATATTTAACTGCTAAATGTAGAGACTTATTAGGTTTAAATTTAATTTATAACAAACTTTTAGGTGATAAAGATAATGATAATAATTATGGATTATTTAATCCAGATAAAACATGTAAATTAGGTTTATTAAAAATAACTATTAATGATGAAGAATTTACTGTTAATTTTAATAATTTACTAGATGTTTATAAAGATTACTTTTGTGATACCAATATAATTAAAATTTTAGTTTTAGGGTTTATTCCATATTCCAAAGAAGATGTTAATCCAGGTACAAAAAAAATAATATTTAGTAATACATTACAAGATGTTACATTAAAACAAAAAAATGATAAAGGTGCAGAAACAGATACATATAAATCATTAAGATCAAGCGAATTATTAAATTATTTTAAAATTAAGTCATTTAAATTTGAACCAACTGGTGGTATAGGAAATGCAAATGAATATTATACACTAGTATTTGGTGCTAATTCAAATTTATTTGAAAACAGTCGTATTAATGATGGTGGTGGTGGTGGTGATATTGATGTTGAAGAAAATAAAGTATTTGAAAATGTTAGTGACTTAGTAGCTTTTCATTATTATTTAAGAAGTAATTTCAATACATTGTATTTTGAACCAACAAAAGAATTTAGAGATAATTCTGAAATTATTTTTACATCGAGTGCTGACAATAAATCACTAAAAATAACTAGTTTAGAACGTTGTGCAAGATTATTAGATAGACATATTAATGAAGATGATATAAATACTTTAAGAACTAGATCTTCAATAGATAATGTTAATTTTAATCATGTATTTTCAACAGATAAATCACCAGATAATGAATCAGTAGGTATGTTTATGTCTATACCAAGTAAATTATCAATGGGTAATGGTTTTATGTTATTAACATTTGGTTATTCGGGAACAGGTAAAACCTTTACTATTTTTGGAAATAAAGATAGAAAAGAACGTGGTGTATTACAAACAGCATTAAATGAAGTAGATTATGATGAAACTGATGAAAATGCAATTATGTTTAGATGTTATGAAATGTATGGAATTGGTTTACCATATTCTAGTTATTGGTATGATGATATTGGAGTATATAATCCTAAAAGAACTGAAATGATTATTCATCATAGATTTGAGCCTGGAGAAACTTTAAATTATAGAAATAAAAGTTTACATATATTCGACACAGCACAACAAAGAAAATTATATTTAAATAACGTTAATATATTTTTTCCAGATATTGGTAATCATGATTTTGATGTAGTTACAGATCTATCAGGTAAGAATAATGCTCAATATAAAACTAGTGAAACTGTTCCAAATTTAAATGACAGTTATTATGTACCATCATATAAATTTTCTAATAGTATATATGATCCATTATCAAAAATTGCTGATGATAAAAATCCTAATAATAAATTATCATATTGTCGTTATAGTAAAGAAAAAGGAAGATATTTTAATCCAAGAGTTTATTCAAAATATAATCTAAATAATACAGATAATAGTTCAATTATAGAAGATAAAACAATAGGTGTTTGTGCAGATAATAGTCTTAATCCACAATTAGCTAGTGTAACATGTAAAGGTAGACCAGATAGTAAATTTAATCAATCACATATAGATAATTCAACATATGTAAGTATAAAACCAAAACAAATTGCGGAATTTGAAGGATTAATTGAAAAAATTGACATAAATAGAAAAGAACCATTAAGAATAAATAAATCTAAAATATTATATAATGAAAATACATCACCAATACCATCAGAATATGATCATATAAGAAGAATTAAAGCAACCGCAAATAATCCAGAAAGTTCTCGTTCTATAATATTTTATGAGTTTGTAATTAAACTAAAAACACCACAACAAGTTAGAATAGAAGATGAAAATGGTAATTCATGTATGGTATGGAGACACTATGTTAATTTTTTAATAGTTGATTTACCAGGTCAAGAAGATATTAAATCATCATTTGTTGAAAAGGGTAAATATAATATTATTGGTGAACATATACCACAGTTTCCTAGAGGTCTAGTTGGTGATTTAAGAGATCTAACCCAACCAAGAAGATTTTCATTTCCAAATACTACAAGAAATACAGATTATTATGGTACAAGTGAAAATAATTTAGTTTATGAATATAATGATTATATGCAAAGATTAATTAAAGCATCTATATTTATGAATCCATTATTCACATTTATGACTTATTTAAAAAATCCCACTAATAATGGTACAAATACATTTTTACGTAATTATAATAATAATTCAATTATTTCAACAGTATATACTAGTGGCATTGGTAATGTAAATTTATTTAATGGAGATGGAAATGAATTTAATAATCTTTCTACACTATATGGAGACATACGAGCAGGGTCAGATATGTATAGACAATTTCCATTTAAAAATATAGAACCATTACTATTATATCAAAGTAATCCATTAAAATTTATTTTAGATGGGGCATTAGAACACTCTTCAGTTAAACAAGGTGACTTAGACGATAAAATTGGATCAGCAGTTCAAGTACCAATAAATAGTACAACATTAAAGGATAGATTATTAGCTCCATATGAAGGATATATGATCAATGAAAATGTAATGGGTTTAATTACATTTTTAAATAATAAAAAACAAAAAAAATCTGGTTCTGGACCTAAAATAGAAAAAAATTATGATCAACAATCAAATTTCGCAAATAGAGCATATAATAGAAGACTTTATCAAGATATAGACGGTAGTGGCGATAGACCAAATATTGCTGATCTTTTTAGAAATAAAGTACAACTTAATAGTAATAATTATACAAATATTCGTATGTGTGATAATTCTCGTCCATTTGGTAGTGAAAATTTTGGAGTTATTGAAATAAATTACATATTGCAATTATTATCCATTTACATATATATTATATCAAAAGATACACCACAAATTCCTATGAATGATGGTACTGGTAAAACTTATACAAACAATGCAGACCATGTAGGTATAATGGCAAATGATGGTCATGATATTAAGAATAATTATTTTAATTTAAATACTAATTATCTAAATATGGATTCGGTAACACCAGAATCTGCAAATAGTTTAGCTTTTGATTTGATAAATGCTGGAATATTACTTAATGGTATTGGAGTAGATAGTGGTGCTACTGTACCTGCAAATATACAGGCAGATCATGAAAATTATAGTAGAACGTTAACAAACAAATTACCTATAAGTTTTACAGCATTAAGAAATGTGACAATTTTAAGGACAACAAATTCAGATGGATCATATGGATATGGTGGTTTAGCAAGTTTTATGAGAAATTATTATATAATGTTAATGAAATATATTCATTTAATAGATGTTTTTTTATTATATAGACAGTTAAGAGGCTTAGATAATTATTTTAGAAAAAATGTTTTACCAGCACAAAATTTATTAACTAATCAAAATGAATTTGAAAAAGCACTAAATAGATTAAAAGATTTTTATAATTTTTATATAAATGACTTTATTTATTTTAGAGGAGCAACAAATAGTGATTATAGTGGTGTTTACGATAGAAACAGAATGTTTAGAAATGGTGAACCAAATGAATTTTTAAATCAATTCTTTACATTATATAGAAAAAAAAATGAAACAGATACATCAAAATATACAATATCAAGTGGGACAAACCTAGATGAAACAGATCCAACATTTATGAAGTTAAATACAAAACCATTAATTTTTGATTATTTAGAACCATATCAAGACTTTTTCAATTCATATTCATTATTATATGTGATATCAAATAATGATCCAAATATAAAATGTTATAAACAAATTGATTTATTAGAAACCAATAGAAAATTTATTAAAGCTATGGTAGAAGAATAATTAAATTATCTTACATGATAGCGTAAATCATCATACATTAAACAATACCCATCTGTTTTACAAGTTAATTTATCAGATTTTAGAAAACTTTTAAAATCATTAAGATCATTTACAATAGAAGAATTTGGAGTTGTATAAAAGGATCTATTTGATTTATTAGATGATCCAATAGTTTTATCACTAGCATTTTCATAAATATTAAATTTATTAAAAACAGTAGCTTTATTATTATTTAATTCATCATTACAAAAATTAACGTTTTTTGTTTCACCAATTAAATAGTTACCATAAGGATTATTCATTGTACTAGATCTACAATTTAAATATAATTCTGTATCTTTAGTGTTTTTTGAAATTTTATTGTCAATATTTTTTGTTAATTCATAAACATGATTTTTGTTACCAATATATAAAAAATATAAAACAAAAAATATTATCATTAATAATATCCCTAATTTTATATTTATAAAAAATGTCATCAAAATCATTACAAATATTTCTACTTTATGATCATGTATAATATCTGATTTATTAATAAATGTATTATCATTAAATGTTTTATATAATTCTGGATTACTGTTTTTTGTATAAACTAATAATTTATTATATTTATTTTCTGTTTTTGTGTCCATAATATCAATTAATATTATTTAAATTAAATAATATTAATTTATTGTCATTTTTATAAATCTAATGATTCATAATATTTTAATAATTCAGTTCGTTCTTCTTCAGTTAATTCACGTACTGGTTCTTGAGTACCACCACCCATTACAGATGATAATATTGAACCAATATTAATATTTTTAAGATTTTCACCATCTAAACCACTTAAAGTGTTTAATAGTTCTTCAGGAACTTTACCTTTCATTTCTTCTTTTAATGCTTCTACTGTTTCTTTAATATCTAATTTATCTAATTTTAATGTATTTGATAAATCACCAATGTCTAAACCATCTGGATTTGTAGCAATACTACTAATTGCACCTATTATGTCACTAACATCTAATTCTTTTCCAAGTTTTTTACTATATGAATCACCTAAATTATTTCCAATGTTCATTAATTGACTTACAAATTGTTTTGCATCAACTTTACCATCTTCACGTTCAGTTAAATTAAATTTAGTACGAATATCTGTTAAAATGTTATTAATAAATTGATGACTTTTTTCAGTAGGAGGTTTATTAAATTGTGTCATTAAATCTGTAAATTGTTCTGAATTTAAATTGTTTTTAAATTCATCGATTTTTGATACATCCATATTCATACCCATAGATTGCATCATCATGCTTAATTTATCAGTATCCATATCAAATGCTTTAAACATTTCTGGTGTAAATTGTTGTTTATTTTCATTATTAGTATTAGTATTACTACTGCTATTATTTTCACTATTTAATAAATCTAATAGTGCAGCAACTTGTGCCATTTTCATTTTATCTGGTGTAGTACTTTCTGCTTCACCTAAAATATATAAAAGTAAAATAGATTTCCACATTTCATTAATTATTTCAGTTTTACTTTGATCATCATTTGTTAAAACAACTTCCATCTTAATTTTAGGTAATAATGTACACTTTAATCCTTTGAATAGTTTTGCATTTTTTTTTAATAACAATTGAAAATATTGGCTATTATCTCTTAATTTGTTACAAAAAAATTTAATATGTGAATTAATTTCATCAATGCTATCACATATTTTAACTGTATCTGTTTTATCTGGATATAGTTTATAAAAATTACTTACTAAATGTTTATAAGTATTTACTTTGTCCGTTTCCATATTATAATTAATACAAATTCAAATATTATTTAAATAGTTTTAAAACATTACTATTTAAATAATAATAATTTTTTATTATTTTTTACCATATTTTCTTTTAATATAAACTGTAGCTAAACTATTCATTAATTGAAGATATTGTAATATAATTTCTCTATTGTCTTCACTAGTTGATGTCATTAAATTTTTAACATTTAATATTGTAGATAATTCTACATTAATACCTTCACTAGCAAAATCAATACTTAAAATTTTATTTATATTACCTTCATTAATTAAATCACTGTATTTAGTATATACATGAATAATGTATTGATCAATTGCGGCAGTTAATCTAGCATTTAATAATTGTTTAAGTCCAGATTGACAAAATGTTAAATCATTTGCCATATTTGTGTTATTAAATAATACTACACATTCATCAATAAATTGTGTTAAAATTTGGTTAAAAGAATCAATCGCTTCTTTTTCAGTTAATGATGATAAATCAGTACTCATAAATATTATACTATATCTATAATATTTATTTTTTTAAATGTTTTAATTATTTAAATTCTTTACCGTTGAAGTATTGTCATTATTATTTATAATACTGCTTATTTGCATTTTACGAATCATCATCAATTCATTTAAACGTTTCATTTGGGAATCTTGAGATAATTTTTGATCACTAACCGTTTGTCTAATATCATTAACATTAGTAATACTAATATTTTGTGTAGCACCATTAAATTTTGTTTTTGTTACTTTATCATCATCTTCGTCTTTTAAATTAGCAAAATCTTCTGTTTTTTTATTATTAGTTTTATCATTTGAGATACTGTTATCTTGGTTAATATTAATTTGATTAATTTTATTGTTAATATTATTAGTTTGTTGGTAAAAATATTTAGAATTTTCTAACCATGCAAATGCTTTAATTCCGGTCAAAGGAACATTAACATTTTTAACAATAATAGTTGGAATATTTGTTATCATTGGTGGAATTTCTTTTAATTCTAGAACATTAATTAATTTAAATTCATGTAACATATTTTCGTCATGTAATTTTTTAATAAACATCATTGAATATTGACATTTATCGGAATAAAACAATATATTGCTCATTAATATTTATTTATATTAAATAAAAAATTTAAATTAAACTAAATAATACATATTTTTATATCTTTATAATATATGAATATAGTTGAAGCTATTCTTATTGACAAAAAAAAATATAATATATTAATATCTGGTTATTTATGGTGGGATTTAACTAAAATATTTGCAGAAACACTTGCAAATAATCTTAAATTTGATTTAGTTATTGCTGATCAAATTATACCAACAAATAAATTAATTAAACATAGTGATGAAATTAATTTTGTAAAACTTAATTCAGATGTTAAATCAATGATTGATAACTATAAAAAAAATGACATTAAAAAAGGAATAATAATATTGGGTTATACATTTCCACCTGAAAAAATAGAATTTCCAGTTGATTTTCATATTAATATTAATGCTAATCCAATATTACAAACTAGTATTATAGTTGATTTAATAAAATCAAAAGGATTTACCAGAATGGATGTAGATGTACATATAAGTTATTTATCTAAGAGTTGGAAAAACAATAAAATAAATAAATTTTTAACTATGCCACAAAATTATAATGAAATTTTAGATCAATTATATACACAAGCATTTGATTCTGTTATGGATAATATTTCTAAAAAAGTTTATGGAGAAAAATATGATGAAATAAAAAATGCTAAAGAACCAGAGAAATATCCATTACCTCCTGAAGGTAAAGATACAACTATTGTTGCTGATCAAAGTAAATTATCTGTTAAAGAAAATGTATTAAAATATACTGGAGAAAATATAGCTCAATTTAATTCCGATTTAGATGATATTATTATAAAATCAGATAATGAAGAAGATGATGAAGAAGATAATGAAGAAGATGGTAATGATGAATTAAATATAAAAAATCCAGTATTGGTTCAAAATGATTATGATGTATATTCTTTTGTAAATAATTCAATAGAAGAAGAAGATGTTAAAACAGATATGGAAAAAAAAGAATTATTAAAAAATGATAATTTAAGAGATCAGGATGGAGGTATAATAAATAAAACAAAAATAAAAAATAACTATACAAATTTGCCATATTACATAGGAAGACGTAAAATAAAATAAATAGTATATAGAAAAATATTGAAAAATATACATTAAATAATTAATTTAAAAATAACTGAATAATATATATTATGACATCGCTTAATCAAAATACCGTTAATATTTTTATGGATACAACCAATAATTATTTTCATGGTGGAGCTAAAACATCTACTGATTTAAATATTTCTGTTATTGAAGAGTCTGATGAAATTGATGGATATGAAACAAGTTTTAGCAAAATTAAATTATCTGGACAAGAAATTAATTATGTAATAATTAATACATTACGTAGAGTAATTTTATCTTTGATACCAACATATGGTTTTGACAGTAATAATATAAATATAACAAAAAATACAAGTGTTTTTAATAATGACTATATGCGACTAAGATTAAGTAATTTTCCAATTTATCTTAATAAAGATTTAAATAATAAATATAGTAAACTAAAAAAATTAGACTATACTACCGTTATTAATCCAAGTATTACTTTAGATAATTCTTCTGATTTAGAATATAAAGCAAATTTGGGTAGTGCAGAAATAGATTTAATTGAAGAAAGTTTAAAAAATGTAGATATTACTGATAATTTAACAATAGTAGTTAATGTAAAAAATACATCAGATAGTGATGTTATGGATGTTATGACAAATACACCTGGAGTAAAGTTTTATTTTGGAAAAGAACAAATATCACATATATATGCAAATCCATTATTAATTGTACAATTACAACCTTTACAAGAATTTGCTTGTACAATGGTTTCTAGTTTAAATATAGGTATGTATAATGCCATATTTAGACCATGTACTATGTGTTATTATGATGAAATAAGTGATAATGAATTTGATTTTACTGTAATGTCAAGACGTCAAATAAGTGAAAAAGATCTATTAATTCGTGCATGTAATATTATTAAAAAGAAAGTTAAAACTGCTGAACAAACAATTATTGATAATATTAATAAATATGGTCAAGAAGTTAATAAAAAATTAATAGAAGAAGATAAAACTGATGAATTTTTACGTAATGGTACAATTATAATAGATGGAGAACAACATACATTAGGAAACTTATTTTCAAGATATTTACAAGATCATCCAGATATTGATTTTTCAGGATATAAAGTAGGACATCCAAATGTAAGTCAGGTAGAAATAAAATATATATGTAAATCAGATATTATTAAAGTTATAAAAGAAGTAACAAAAAAAATAAACGATATATATGAAAAAATAGAAAACAAATTAAATGGTATGAAACATTTTGGATATACTTTGTAAAAATAATTTTCTACATAATAATAAAATAATAAATGTATAACAATTATTATCTTATTTTTTTTATAATAACTTTATTGATAATAAATCCAATTGCGAAAAATATTGTTTATAATAATGGTAAAAATATAAATCATCTTAAATTACCAGATATTGTACATAATAATATAAATCATCAATATACAAAACAAATTGGATTTATAAACAATATTTTTCCAAGTTTAATTATTTTTTTTACAATATATAATGTACTAACAAAAAATATAATGTTTAACGATCTATATTTATTATTAAAATATATTACAATAGCATTATTAATTAAAATAGTATTAATGAATTCCACAGTATTGCCCGATATTTCAGGTAAATGTTTAGATGATACAAAATATAAAAATAAGTTATATTTTTATTTTATGAGTGGTTGTAATGATTTAATATTTTCATTTCATATGGCAACAGTATTATTTTGTTTACATATTTTAAAAAAAAATAATGTCATAGACAATGACATAACAATAATATTATCTATTGTACAAGCATTATTAATATTATTATCAAAAAGTCATTATACAGTAGATGTATTAATATCATTTATAGTTGTTCCATTTGTAATAAATGAAAAATATTTTATATAGAATATGTTATATTCATAAATTTTATTTCTTCCTAATATTATGTCAACTATAAATAACACAAATCTTGTATCAAGAATTAAATATTATACCGATGAATCAATCTTTAATACTCCTATACAACCAAATACTGTTTTATCAGAATTTGATGAACTAAATTGGTTAGCTGATGGTTCATATCAACAAAATAGTAAAGCTGTTGATAGACCAGAATGTACAACTTGTATAAAAAAAGATAAAGGAAATGATTTATCAGGTTCTTTATTAGAAAGACAATTTGCCCCAGCATTATATAAAACAAATTTATCATTAGAAACAGATTTAAGACAACCAGTAAATTGTAATAGACAAAATAATAACAATAATGTAAATATGGATAATATAGGTGGTTTTAATACAGATAAAATAAATAATTATTTTTCAATAACTGGACAAATTAAAGAAGACAATAATTTATTTATAAATAATGGATTACTATTATCCAAAGATGAATTTAATAATTTAAATGATAGATTTTCTGTAAATTGTTCTTCAAGAAAAAAAGATTTAAATTGGGCAGATTATAGAACACCTGCAAAACAAGTAGCAGGAACTGGATTTGGAAATCCAGAAAACTATCATCAGATACATGTTGGTGCAGATACTAGAAATGCAAATTTTGAAAATCCAAGAAATATAGATTTTCAAGATAGAGGTATGATACCAATTGAAACATTTAAAATAAATTATGCTAATTTACCATATGAAACCAATATGAGGGGTGGTGTATCAACTAGAACTTATAAAAAATCTAATTCACAGTTTTAATTGTCAAGACAATAAAATAAATTAATTTAAATTATAGTATAAATTTAAAATCTATATATAAAATATAATAGTATGTCAGGATATCAAACAAATTTAAGATACGATGTTTGTGCTACACAACAAGCAATTGAACAAAGCACTGCTCCATTCAGAAATTATGATTTTTTATTAGCTAAATATGAAAATACATTAACTTCAAATACTGTCGCAACTTGTGATGGTAAATTTGCACATATTGAATGCAATGCATGCAAATTAAATGAAGGCAGTATGACTAATACTTTAGAAAATTTAGATTATAGAATTTCAGCTGAAAATGATTTATTAGGTTTAACTAGACCTTTAACTAAATGTGATTCATTAAAATTCCAACCATGTTACATTAAAGATTGTGATAATAAATGCAATAATAATGGTGATGCTTCTAGTTGTGATGGTCAAAAAGTAATTTCTCAACCTTTATTATGTGATAGATCAATAAACCCAACTAATATGAAACCTTTTACTAGTGCTTTTTCATATAATTAAATTTTAACTGATTTTATAAAATTAATATTATAATATTAATTTTGTTTAATAAAAAATATATTACATATACTTATAGATATGAGTGGTTACTTTTCCAGATCATTATATGATGAATGTAATAATAAAGAATCAATAGATATATCAACTAAACCTGGACAATGGGTTTTTGATACATTACAAGAACATCAAGAAGGATGTTTTTCTAAAAATGGACCTCGTAATACCAGAGGAATGACAACTCCACAAGTCGGTATTAGATATATAGATACTATTGATATTGAAAATAGTTTACGTGGGTCTGATATTCCATTATCTCGTTGTATGGGTGCCAATACTTTACAAGAAAGAGATGAAAAATTAAATAAACTTTATACAGCCATACCAAAAAAAGAAATTATATCTTGTTCAAATAATATGGATTATAATTATACACGTTTAGAACCTAGATTAAATTTAGTAGAACAATCTTTTAATAGATATGGTTATCCTATTATCGATCCATTAGAATTTGTTTATAATGGTTTTGAACAATATGGTATGGATAAAAATAACAGAGAAGGTGTATCTACAAGATTTAATAGTAAAGCTAAATTAGAAGAAGCTAATAAGAAACTTAGAGAACAATCAAGAAAATTTACTGATATTAAACCTGCCAATTCTTAAAACTAATATAGTTATTTGAGTAATAATTAAAATATTTTATATCTATATTTTAATTATGAACAGATTTAATCATAATAATATTAATAGAAATATATATGAATGTAATTATAGTAATGATATACAATCTGCTAAAGATTCATATTATAAAAAACAAAAAGATAAAACTATCGATCCAACTAATAAAAATATAATTGCACCTTATGCTAGAAATTTAATTAATTCAGTATCTATTAATGATGGTGTTAAATATAATGAAGAAATTATGGGACCAGTTGTTGATAATAAAGATCTTAAATATCAAATTAATGAAACATTTGATCAACAATTTGAATTAGCTAAATTTGTAAGTAAAAAACCTGTTGCAAACAATGAATTAAATAATTCTGTTAAAAATGATAATTTTTCTAACTTTGATGTTAAAACTAATGATATGACATATGGTATTGTATCTAAAGATGATTTTACTTTTACACATATGGTTCCTTATACTAAAGCACGTGATAAAATTATTAATGATGAAAATTCATTTGTTTCTAGAAGTTTAGCTACATTTACTGGTGTCGGTTTAAAAGATCATAAACGTGAAGTTGAAACTTTTTTTACTCCTGAAGAAAGACAAATTGGAGGTCCTAAAGTTATTTATGGTGATGACGATGTTAGAGATAGAATTAAAGATTATTCATCTTATAAACTTAATGGTGCTAAACCATTTGAACCAGAAAAAGTTGGTCCAGGTTTAGGTTTAGCATCCGATCAACAAAGTTTAGGTGGTATGCATGATACTACTCGTATATTACCAAGAAATATAGATGATTTACGTGCAAAAAATAAACAACAAGTTACTTATACTATGCCTGTAATTACTGGTCAAATGGGTAGTAGGGCACCTGATGCACAAAATATTGGTGAAGTACGTAAATATCGACCTGAAAAATTTAAAGAATATGGTGTTGATGAATTTAGAGCTGGTAAGGCTGCTGTAAAAGCACAAAAAGCACCTGAAAATATTGCTTTAAGAGATGGTAATCGCAGTGTTTATAAAGAAGTTATTGGTACTGCAAATATGGGTAAATATACTACATATAATCCTGAAAATAGTGGTAATATTCATGAATCAACACGTCAACAATTCGATTCTTTACCAATTAAACCTGCTGGATCTGGACAATTTACAAAAAATGCACAAGGTAAAGATAACAGTTATATTCAATATCAAAATCAACGTGATACCACTAATATAGAATATTTTAATAATGCAAATAATAATACTGGATATCGTAGTCAACTTTTAGATATTGCTAAACCTACCATTAAACAAACTACTGTTGAAAATGAATATGTCGGTAATTTTAATGGTAATAATGGATTTTATCAAGCACCTAATGATCAAGCTAAATCTACTATTAAAGAAGATACTTTAGCTAATATTGACTTTTATATCAAAGGTAATGGTGGTTATGTTCAACAATTACAAGATATTGCTAAAGCTACTATTAAACAAGATCTAACACAAGCTCAAATAAATCAAATGATACAAGTTCAAGGTGGTAGTGTTGCTTCTGCTTTTGTTGATAATGCTAAAGCTACTGGTAGACAAACTACAAATACACCATTTAATTTAATGATGCAAAATAACCATTATGCTGGTGTTTCAGGTTTATTTGATGATGCAAAGGCAACAGGACGACAAGAATTTACTGAAACACAATTTAATACTAATATTAATAGTGCTGGAGGTCAAAATATAGCAGGTTTATTTGATAATGCAAAAGTTACTGGAAGACAAGAATTTACTGAAGCCCAGTTTAATACTAACATTAATGGAGCAGGAGGTCAAAATGTTGCAGGATTATTTGATAATGCAAAAGCTACAGGAAGACAGGAATTTACTGAAGCTCAATTTAATACTAACATTAATGGAGCAGGAGGTCAAAATGTTGCAGGATTATTTGATAATGCTAAAGCCACGGGAAGACAAGAATTTACTGAAACTCAATTTAATACTAATATCAATGGAGCAGGAAGACAAAATGTTGCTGGATTATTTGATAATGCAAAAGTTACAGGAAGACAAGAATTTACTGAAACTCAATTTAATACTAACATTAATGGAGCAGGAAGACAAAATGTTGCCGGATTATTTGATAATGCTAAAGCAACAGGAAGACAAGAATTTACTGAAACTCAATTTAATACTAACATTAATGGAGCAGGTGGACAAAATATTGTTGGATTATTAGATGAAGCTAAAGCTACAGGAAGACAAGAAGTTACAATTAAAGATTATAATAGTAATATGTCATTAAATGGTGGATATAATACTTATTTATTGGATGAAGCTAAAGCTACATTAAAACAAGACACAATGATTAATAATTATATATCTAATAGCAAACATAATACTGGACAATCAGTCTATTTATTAGATGAAGCTAAAGCTACATTAAAACAAGATACTATGATTAATGATTATATATCTAATGGTAATCATAATACAGGACAATCAGTATATTTATTAGATGAAGCAAAAGGTACACTTAAACAAGATACTATGGTTAATAATTATGTTTATATACCAGGATCAACTTCAATTAATAAATTAAAAACATATCAATCAGACGAAGCAAAAGCTACACTTAAACAAGATAATCTAATTATTGATCATAAAGGTAATGTTGAAAGAACTGGTCCAGAAGCATTAAGATCAAGATTAGATGCAAATCAAATGATGACAAAAAGCAATAGAGAAATAGTAATGAAAGAAAGAGCTCCAACACAAAGAGGAATAAGTTTAACACCAGATAGTAGACTTATGAATGTAGAATTAAAAGACAATGTAAAACATAATCCATTATTAATTCCAAATAAATCATTTGAATGTAAAAGATCCAATTTTGAATATTCAAGTAAAAAAAATAATACTCAAACACAAAATAATGTTTTTGATGATGAATTTTTATATATTATGGGAGATGTATTAACTCAAAATGCATTAGTTAATAATTTAGTTCATCAAGGCAATAAAAATGCTGAAGTAAGAAACATGTTTACAATGAATAAATCATAAAAAATAAATTGAATATTATTTATTTAAATTATTAATTATAAATATTTATAATTAATGATTTAATGTCATGTGTATGTCTCTTAATGATAATATAATTATTATAAAATACAAAAAAATTAATTAATTTGCATTATTTTTATGTTTTATTATTTTATGGATGAAATTTTTAAAAATTCTATTGTGTCTACACAAGTTGTTAATATTGTAAATATGAATCGATTGGATACTACACAATTTCAAATTAATGGATCTGCTATTGATAAACATATTATTACACCTATGAAACAATCTATTTTAAATTCCGTTTCACCTTCTTCAAGAGAAGATATGTATAATCAACTTATAAAAGATGATGAAAAAATAGAATTATTAGAATTAAAACAATCAGAAAAAGATTCAGAATTTATAAATGTATTATCAGCACAAGAATTAGGATATTATATGGAAGGTTTTATATGTATGCATATGTATTGTCCATTATGTGGACATAAATTTTATAAATATGCTCCCAGTAATTTTCCTGTTGTTGATTTGATTTGTAGTAATGCCAAAGAACATATTAGACATAATGATTGTTTTTTATGGCAAGTTAAAACATCTATTTATGATAATAAATATCAACAATATTTTGATTCAAAAGAAAATCGTTTAACTATGACAGGTTCTGAAAAAGGAAATTTTGTAACAGAATTAACAACTCATCATATATTAAATGATAGACAATATCAAATTGGTTTTATATGTATATCATTAAATTGTACTGATGATGAACATATATTTAAAATAAATGATAATTCTTTTATATTAATTCCAATTATAAATCATGGTTTAGATTTATCTGTATTTAGTCCACAATTTTATTATTCTACTATTTATACTTTACGTGATAAAAAAATACTAACATGGAATTCAGAATTTGTATATAAATCAGATGTTGATAAATTATTTAATAATTATACTGTTAATACACAAATATTATATAATGGTGAATTACATATTAATCCATTAGACCCACATATTAAAAAATTATTTAATTAGATTTAATGTATGCAATGAAATTTTTAATGTCTCTTTTTAACTTTCTATTGTCTTGATTAATTCTTGTTGTTAAATTTTTAAAACTTATTTTTATTTTATATTCTAATATTAATTTTGTAACTAATTCTGATTTTTTTAATGATGTTTCTTTAATAGCTTCATCAATCATATTTATATTAATAAAATTTGGTAAGAAAAATGTATCCATAAATTCTCGATAACTAATATATCCCGATAAAATGTTATCATCTGGTAATATATCATTATATTCTTCTGATACTTTTTTTCTAATTGTATTTTTTATAGCTATATTACTAAGTATAATTTCTTCATGAATATATTTAATTAATTCAAGATAAACATATTCTAACTGTGATCTACATTGATATATAGGAAATTTATTTAAACATAATGTTTCATATAAACTAATATTGCCAGTGCAATAAACATTTTTTGATTTAGATCTAAACATATTCATATCATCTGGTTTAAGATAATCATATAATATTATTGTTTTTGTTTTAGTATCAAATGATGTATTAATAGTTTCACATATTTTCTCAATATCATATTTTTTTGTAAATGGTTTGATCACATAATCTGTAAATAAATCATCTTTATTATTTCTTTCAAAAAAACTAAAATTCATTAATACGATATTTTCTCTTGATAATAATTTTTTAATAAAATCATCATTAATACATTCGTTTTTACTTAAATATGCAAATGAATATTTTTTTTTTATATTTTGTTTGACATCTATATGGTTTATTTTAACGTGTGGAAAATAATATTTACATGTTGCAGTACTTTTAGCAAAACCAAAATAATTATTAATATTTGGTCTATAATGATTTCCTTTACCTTGTTTTATTCTATTTTTACAAGGCAAAAATTCATCAATATAATAGTATTTTTGTGTATTTTCATCATTAAAAGTAAAATCAAAATAGCTACTGTTATATACAAAATATGGTATTTTATGTTCTTTTATTATTTTTTTTACATAATTTAATACATAAGTATTGTCATTTTTAGCACGGTTATTTATACCAAATAAATCCATTGCTCCGATGCAAAATATATTTTGAGTTGTAAAATATTTATTATTATGTATAAATCCATTTACAAGTTGTTTTGCAATATCATTAGATGCAGCAGTACCTGTTATATTTAATAATATTTTATATTGTTTATTTAATAAAATATTTATTAATGTTGATATATAGAATATATCACCCCAACCATCATAAATAGCAAGACCAGATATTATAACAATTTTATCTATGTCACTACCAATAAATTTTTTTATTTTAATAATATCATCATATATACTTAATAATATTTTAGTAGATATATCATGATCTATTAATATGTCTCTTGGTATTACATGAAATTCTTCTTCAATTATTTTTTTATTTGTCTCGTCTAAATGAAAGTTTTCTAATTTTTTTAATTTGTGTACATTTAAATGAGATAGATCAGAAGGTTTTATTAAATTTAATAATTCATTATTAATAAATTGTAGGCTAGGAGTATTAATCAAACTAATAAACAATTCATTAATAATATGTTCATCAAGTGAATTAAGTCCATTAGGACCATTATATAACAAAATATTTATAATATCATCTGTATCATGAGTCACTAATTCGTTTTTTTCATTTTTATATAACTTATTATTGTAGAAATTTATAATACTATCTAGACTAAATATTTGATAACATACAAACATTATTCTTTCATAGAAATCTTTTACTAATTCATGTTCATCCCCAAGATAACTTAAAAATGTATGATGAAAATTTCTACTAAATCTTAGTGAATTTATGATTCGAAAATTTAAATATTCATTCTCTTCAGGCATAACTAATTCTTCTTCATCATTACTTTGTTCAGATCCTACATCATTACTTTGTTCAGATCCTACATCATCACTTTGTTCAATTTTTTCAAACATAACATCATTTTCACTATTAGATAATGAACCACCAATAATTAACATTAATTTTATATTGTCAGAAATATTTGTAAAATTAGTCATCGATACTAAATTACCGCCTTTAGCTCCTATAGGAGCTATACCTAGATATACATTTAATCTATTAATATTAGTTTCATCAGACAAATCAATATTTTCTGTTATTTTTTTTAATCCGATTTTTTCAAATTCGACAATTCTTTCTAATTCGTCATTGAAAACTTCGTAAATATTATTTATTTCTTTTTCTATAATATCCATAGTGTATTTCACACATTCTGAGAAATGTGTTTTTATAATTTTTTTTTTAAAATCCATAAATATATATAATATAATATAATATTTATGGATAAAAAAATTAAACAATAATATTGTCCTCTTCTTCAACAATATTTTCATCAGAATTTAATATTTCTAATTCTGCCAGAATATCTTTTAAATCATTATTATCTAGAAGATTAATTAGATCTTTTTTAACAATACTTTGATAATTTTCACTAAGAATATTTGTAATATAATTATATGCATTAGATATTTGTTCTTTATTTCTGGCTCCAGTAATAATTATATTACCACTTTGAAACACAAAAATTGATACTACTTTATTATTTGGATCATTAGGTATTGCATATTTAATATTAACACATGCATGTATACATGGTTCATATCTACAACTAATATTTTTACTTAATAATATTGTATATAAACACTCACGATTAATTAAATAATTAACACTAAAATTACTATTTATCATATCTATTTTAAATGCGATGACTTTAATTACATTATCAACATCAGCTATTTCATTTATAAATGGTTGGTCTGTTATTTTATTTCCATTTTCTGTTTGTTCAATTGTTGCAATTGTTGTTTTTAATCTATTGATTAATTTATTAAGTACAATATTACAATCAACAATTGATTTACATCCCGTCATTTGAAATGATCCATTTCTAAATATTTTAACATTAATTTTTTTTGTTCCAGAAACTCTAATTTCCATTGTTAACTGATTTTCAAAACATCTAACATCTTTTTCTTTTCTGGATTTTGTTTTTTTCTTTTCTAAACTTCTAATTTTCCCATTATATTTAACAGATAAAATACCGTCATTAGATAATTTCATGTATGAATCAATGTTTCCTAATAAAATTTTACAATTTATTTTTCCAGTTGCTGATATTGTTGATATTAACATATTTTGCGGTAATCCATCTAATGTAAATAATGTTTCATCTATATATTTTATATTTTCAGGCATATTAACATCTACTTTAGTTTCTTCTAAATTGATAACATTTGTTGTTATTTGTGTAGAATATTCATTAATTGGCTTACCATTTTTTATCATCTCATAAGGTATATTTATTGCAACTTTTACCTTTTTATTATTGAGTTCCATTGATATTAATTGTATATTTAAAAAATCTTTAAGCTTATTTAATTATATTTTCAATTTATTTAAACCTTATATACAAAAAATTGATTAATATATTATTATTTTATATACACTATATTATATTATAAATGACTGATAGTTCAATTTCAATAAATTTAAACGAAATCACACATATAAACATCCCAAATGATAGTGCTTATTTAGAATTATGTATTGGTCCTATGTTTGCTGGTAAAACCACATATTTATTAGATTTAATAAACCATTTTAATAATACTAATCAATCTTTTACTGTAATTAAACCAATATTAGATTCAAGATATAATAATGATAAAATAACTTCACATAATGATTTAAGTTATAAATGTATTGCATTAAATAAATTAAATGAAATTAATGATGACATTTTAGAATCCATAATAATTGTAGATGAGGGACAATTTTTTCCTGATTTAGTCGAAGTAGTAAAAAGTTGGTTATTAAGTAATAAACGTATATTTATATCAGGATTAAATGGTGATTTTAATATGAATCCATTAGGTGATATAATACACTTAATACCAATTGCTGATAATATAGTTTATAAAAGATCATTATGTAAATGTGGTTATTATGCTAGTTTTTCAAGTTTAAAAAATAATATTAAACATGAAACAAATGTAGTAATAGGTGGTAATGATAAATATATGCCAACATGTAGAAAATGTCATGAAAAAAATATTAATGACAAAATATTGTCAGAATTAAATATTTAATTCGTTTATAAAGTATTTAAGTATAAAATATTAAATAATATATAGTTTACTTTATGAGAGTTATTTCATGGGATGTAGGTATTAAAAATTTAGCATTTTGTTGTATTGAATATAATTATGATAATTTAGAATCTGAAATTGTTTCTAAAACAATTTTAAATTGGAATATTATTAATTTAATTCCCGACCAAGAACATTGTCTAATTACTAAATGTAAACAACCAGTTATTCACGGATGTCAATATCATGGTAAAGATATATTTTGGTGTTCAAAACATAATTCATTTTACAATAAATTATTATTACTTGCAAAAAATGATCCAAATAATTTAACTAAACCATACTCAGTTAAATCTATCAATTGTAATAATATTGATATTGAAATGTTACGTTCTAGTTTAGTATATAAATTAGATATGATAATTTTACCTATAATTTATAATTTGAAAATAGATTATGTTTTAATTGAAAACCAACCTGCTTTAAGAAATCCACGTATGAAAGCAATAGCTGATTTACTTTATGCATGGTTTTTAATTAGATGTGTTAATGACAGCAAAATCGTTAAAAGTATTCATTTAATTAGTCCAAGTAATAAATTAAAAACATATGCTGAAGAACTAAATTCTAAAGAAAACAAATATAGATCAACAAAATTAAAAAGTATTGATGTTGTAACCGAATATCTTAATACAACTAATTTAACTAATTGGACGAATCATTTAAAAACATTTAGCAAAAAAGATGATTTATGTGATAGTTTATTACAGGGATTTTATTGGATTGACAAAAATAAACCTAAAATTAAAGAACCAAAAGTAAAAAAAGTTAAAGAACCAAAAGTTAAAAAAGTTAAAAAATCAAATAATGATGATGTTATTGATATATAATATTATTATAATTATAATAATATTATAGTCTATATTGATTGTTCTGGATATATTATATTCATCATATTTAATAATGATGATTTATTATTAGATACAGGTTTTGAGCGTTTTAATACTAACTCATTTGATTTTGCATTTGCAAATGTTTTCATTTTTAATGGTTTAATTAATAAATTTTGATCTTGATTATATGTAGATTCTTCTATTGGTTGAGATAAACTAATAATTGGTGGTATAATATACCTATATTGGGATTTTAATATTATTGATTTATTTCTAAATTCTTCTATTGTTAATTTTCCTCCATACATTTTTAACATACATCTTGGTGGTGCACTAATTATATCATCAAGTATTTTAATATCATATGCAGTTTTTGAACTTTCTGTATTATTTTGATATAAATTATTAAATATAGAATTTCTTAAATGATATAATAGAGATATACGATCCCATGTTTTATTATCATTTAATGATAAATTATATGCTAAAGCACAGTTAAATGAACAAAAATTACCTGTTACATAATATTTTTTTTCATAATATTTTTCTGGTAATCCAATTGGTAGTGTTTTAAAAGTATGACTACACCACCAACAACAAATATCATGTGAATTTTCTGTATTTTCCCATAAATCCTCATTTGAATATATGTTTTCTAAGTTTATCTTAATGTTATGAATCTGTTTATCTAAATTATTTATTTTATTTACACTATATTTAGTTTCTAATTTTTTTAATTCTTGAGACATTTTTTCACAATTATAACATCTGTCTACTGTATTATATTTTATTTTTTCATTGTCTTCATATAATATTTCTTTCTCCGAAAAATCTAAACTAATATTTTTAGTTTTTGATTTTGTATCTTGTACATCTTGTAATTGTTCTTGTTCATATGTATTATTTGTAATTTTTTCTATATCTAATTTAGATAGAGGTAGTTGAATAATTAAACATTCATCTAGTGTGTCTTTTTTTATACTATTTATATCTGTTTTTGTTAAAACTTTACATGTTGGTTTTCTACCACGTTTTTTTATTTCTGGTGGTTCACTTATTGTTATTTGATCTGTTATAATTTGTCCTGTATCTATTTGATTATTTATTGTTGTTAATGGTTGTTTAGGCTTTCTGCCTCTTTTTTTTTGTGTTAATAATTGTGGTTCTTCTGTGTCCATATTTAGTTTTTAAATAATATTATTATAATTAATTAATCTTTATGTCTTAAGTAAAAAATTATTCCTTATATATATGATTATTTAAATAAATTCTATTTAATTAAACATTAACAAAAAATTATATAATTTTTAAATTATTATACTCATATATATTATGAATATCGATTCAGAATTTAATAACGAAGATATAGTTTATTTAACTGGTGGTTCTAATGATGAAGATCAGAATACTGAAGACAATAATGAATCAAAAGATAATAATGAATCTAATGAATCAAAAGATAATAATGAATCTAATGAATCAAAAGATAATAATGAATCTAATGAATCAAAAGATAATAATGAAT
>JACCDO010159725.1_pt1 | contig 67623 bp, 49 predicted proteins | sample 7446101 | NCBI WGS metagenome assembly JACCDO01 (sample SAMN15323440, study PRJNA562643) | freshwater metagenome | isolation source: river surface water | place: USA:Blue River Watershed | collected 2017-08-16 | reverse complement strand
TCTAATGTTGGTGCTAAGGTAGGCTTTTCAGTTGGTTCTAATGTTGGTGCTAAGGTAGGCTTTTCAGTTGGTTCTAATGTTGGTGCTAAGGTAGGCTTTTCAGTTGGTGCTAAGGTAGGCTTTTCAGTTGGTTCTAATGTTGGTGCTAAGGTAGGCTTTTCAGTTGGTGCTAAGGTAGGCATTTCGGTTGGTTCTAAAGTAGGCATTTCGGTTGGTTCTAATGTTGGTGCTAGAGTTGGATTTTCAGTAGTTGGTGCTAAGGTAGGGTCTTCATTAGGTGCTACACGTGTCTTTTCCGTTTGCTCTTCTGATGGTGTGACTGTTGGCTTTTCAGTAGGTTCAATTGCTTCTTCTAACGGTTTTTCAATCACATTTTCATAAAATTTTTTAAAAAAGCGTTTATGTTTGAATCGTTTTAATTTGAGTTTAATATGGCTTGCTCTTAGTTGCTGTTTTAAAGAATGCTTAGAAGGATATTGCACACATTGTACATATTTATAAATAAAAGGATGCTCTGGATAAGACATAAAAATACCAGTATGTTCTGTAATACCAGGTGGGTAACGTTTGCCCCGATATGTTAATTTATTTGGTTTTATAAAGTCGTATAAAGTATGACCGCTATCTGTGAATGGAACTAATCCATACGTTTCTTGTTGGCGTTTTGTTGGTTCACATAAAATTTGGTACCCAATCCCATTAACACACGGTTGACACGCTTCAATACAATGTGTTTGAGTACTTGCCTGAATAATCGTAGAAAGTAATGGAACAGTTTTCCCAAATGTATAATAATGGATGGGTACATCTGGATTAGGATTTGTACATACATAGGTTGGCATATCCGAATCATGATTCATGGGTGACACTCTTCCCAATAACGCTAAAATCATGGCGATTATCCACATTCTTTTTACATTGTCACATTTTTTAAATTAATTCATTTTTCATATTCACAAAAAATAAATGTATATAATAAATGTATAGAAATTCACGTAAGAAAGATAAACAATTGCATCGTAAAACACCAGTAAGAGGAACACGACATGGTGCTCCAAATAGAGTCGCTCAACGTCTTGCAAGACGTCTGGCTCAACGTTTACAAAATCCTACCGAAGCATGGTTACTCGGTTTTATTCGTAAACATAAACTAATTATACACGAACAGGTATCTAACGCTGTAGATTACAAAACAATTCAACGTATCGGTAATATAAGTATCAGAAAAATTGAAGCAGACGGCACGTGTTTAATTCATTCCCTATTATATCTTATTTGTCCAACTTATGGAAAATTATCATTATCTGATCAACAACGCGTTGGTATAGCCTTCCGCATTCATTTAGCTGAAAATCCATTATTAATTGATATAAGAAACGCCTTACTTGAAAAGTTTAATGGACGCTATTCTAATTTATATTTTGAAGTAGGTGCTCGAATCGCTGATTATTTAGGCGTTAATCTAGTCAAGTTATCTCATATTATAGAACTTGTTCCAGAATTATTTAATCAAGCTCGTCCTACTCTAGCTGTCTATTTTCATAGTTCTCATTTTGACGCAGTAGTAAGCGTAATACCTCGTAACATTTTAGAATTGTATCATATGCAATTTCAAAACGAAGACGAAGACGAAGAAGAATACGAAGACGAAGAAGAATACGAAGACGAAGAAGAATACGACTCTAAATTACAAAACATGATTAGAGAGATAAACGAACTTTACGGTGATGATTATACAGATATTATAACTGGCATTTACCTAGAAAATCCTTCGTTGAGTCAGGGACAGATTGTAGCAAAATTATCAGAAATTATGTTTGCTGGACGTAAATCGTTGCGACACAAAAGATTATCAAGAAAACGATAATGTCAACGCAACACGTTAATATGTTATAAATAACATATTTAGACATTTAGACATTCCATCCAAAAAAAGTTTGCGTAAATTCATTCATACTCATGGTTCCCATAGAACCGTTACACGGAGCACAAATAGGGCGTAAATTATTCAACATACACGTTCCTCCATTTGCTTCTGATATAACATGTCCACAATGAAAACTTCGTATATCAATACGTTCATGCCTACATGAATAACATAATGCTTCTGGTTTATCATTGCCAATATATTTACCCCATACAAGTGTCTTGACATGTCTTGGAATATTTTTACGTCTTATATGTAATGGTTCATCTGATTTTTGATTACCAGGTTCATGCAAATCATCGCTCGATTTTAAAATTACGTCTTCTTGTATTTCTGTTTTGTCTTTTTCTTTAGTTGCTTCTGCTTTGGCTTTTTCTTTTACATTGTCTTTATTTGCTTCTGGTTTGTCTTTGGCTTTTTCTGCTTTAGTTGATTCTGATTTGTCTTTGGATTTGTCTTTTTCTGCTTTGTCTTTTTCTGCTTTGTCTTTTTCTACTTTGGCTTTTTCTACTTTGGCTTTTTCTACTTTGGCTTTTTCTGGTTTGTTTTTGGCTTTTTCTACTTTGGCTTTAGTTTCTTCTGGTTTGTCTTTGGCTTTTTCTTTTTCTGCTTTGTCTTTAGTTGATTCTGCTTTGTCTTTAGTTGATTCTGCTTTATCTTTTTCTGATTTGTCGTTAGTTTCTTCTGCTTTATCAATTATTTTTGGCTCGTCTTTTTTTACTTCTATATCTTTAATAGACGAGTCATCTTTAGACTTTGATTCAGAAATATATAATAAATTTGTTTTACCCAAAGTTTGACGTAACATTGAAATAGTTGATTCTAATTCCAGTAATTTTTTTAATGTAGGATTAATTCGTTTTCCTGAGCTTGCTAAAGAAGATAAAACCATGTTTTCCATTTCTTTATGTGTCATCTTATTTATTTTTTCAATTATAGTATTACATTCAAGTCCAATAGAAATAATCTGAGAAACAGGTTCATCTAAAAAAGACATTATTATATTTAACATATCATTTTAACTATACTATTTATAAATAAAGCAAAACCCCCATCCATTAATTTAAAAGAACATGAATGCGTCATTATTGATTTTATTTGAAAAAGCGGTTAAAATAAAATCTAATCTAAATTAAAATGCCTTCGTTATCGACATATAATGCTGTAGCATCTGGATTACATGGGGTTTTAGCTATATTTTTTTATTTCTATTTCCGTTACATAAATAACAAGTATCCCAATGACCCAATACAAGGTATTGAACTTAGTCAGCGCGATCATACGCTGTCATTTCAAGAAGTGAATGGAAACACAGTGTTGGTATGGAGTAGCACAGAAACGTCCAATCCATCCATTAATACAGTACAAAACATGCTGGTTACATTTTTCGCCATTACCGCCATATTTCACCTATTTTATTATCTTACACAAGATGGTATATATGAATCCTTGATTGAAAATCATAATAATTACTTACGGTGGATCGAGTATAGCATTACCTCTACTTTAATGTTGTATATTATCGCCATGTTATGCGGTGTCAAGGATACAAATCTGTATCTCATGTTGGGCGCAATTAATGTCGTAATGATTGCTCAAGGCCAAATCATTGAAACAGCAGTTCGCGATGGTACTTCCTGGTGGATTCCTATGGTCAGCAGTTTTGTGTTATTAATAGCCGAATTTGTAATTATTATGCGGGACTATTTTAATCACCTCAATGCGGCTCGCGCCTATTCAGATACACATCCCAATGCCACAAAACAACGTGTTCCAGGATGGCTTACCTATATGATGATTATCTTGTTTATATTTTTCTCATGTTTTGGATTTGTTAATTTGTATAGTGCCTATAAAGGCGATTCCTTAGAATATGAAACCACGGAAACCATATACTTGATCTTGTCATTTTTAGCAAAAGCCTCATTGGGCCTATTTGTAGGGTTTGGAATAACACAACGTCAAGTTTCTTCTCCATCACCCACTCCAACTCCAACTCCTACACCACCATAAATTAAATGTTTTAGTCCAAACACGCCAATACAGACGATGATATATTATTTTTGGTCCAATACTCCAATTCCTCTTGCGGGATATGATTTCGGATATAACCTTTATACCAAGGAAGATGTTTTACAGTAAATACACCAGCAACACGAATGGCCGAATAGTAATCCTGTTTTAAATAATCCCGATTGATTAAACAAAACGTCGTGTCCAAATCCGCGTTATACAATTCGTATATGGGGTGTGAAATGGGTTTTGTCCAAAATTGTTTTTCGTGCTCATAAATAGACTCTTTACCTGCGTATGGACATGTTGCGAATAAATGGCGGTCGGATAGGTCCAATGCCGCACCTACTTTATACATTTTATATTCGTTTGATAAAGCCAATAAACGTTCGGCAACATTAAGTGGCATGTCGGGATGTAATTGTAAATCAGGATCGCTAAGTATGAATTGGTTAGGCAGTAAATCGCCTCTGTATACATACACAAAATGACCATGATTTTTATCGAGTTGGTGTATCGTTACCTTGTGAGACAATGTGTCACGTAATTCCTTGTAATAATCATGCATAGGAGGGTAGGCGCTGGCATTATCAATCAAGATAATGGGGTTGGGAAATCGGAGCAACTGGTTGACAAAATTTTTTACAAAGGTTAAATTGTTATAGCAAATGACTACAAAAGGTATCTCATTTGATGCGTTATAACGCTCTGGCTGTTTTCTTAGCCATATGTTTCTATACATTTATATTATACCAATATAAATTATCACGCTTTTTTACATTAAATCTTCAATACCTAAATCCTCAGGTGTCGGTACTTTATTTAATTTAATATCCGACGGATTAATTGTAAAACCATAATCAGGTGATGTAGGATCAATATGAATGCGTCCTTTTGACACATCTACTAAATAACGTAATGCATTAATACTCATTTCCACATTACCTTTGGCTGGACCGAAATTTGAACCTGCTGCTATAATACGACCTTTTAATACACCGCCCACTTTAAAATTTAAAACAGTATGTCGCCCATCATTTTCAAGAAGATATTGGTAGGCCGGATTATTTCGGAATCGAAACGCATCATTTGTTTCTTTCAACAAGGTGATAGGGTCAAATAAATTATTAGGATGGTAATTCACCTTTCTTGAATTCATGATATAATTTACAAAATTGGCCACATAATTATGGCTATAATGATGTGTCAAGTAACGATCGCCCAATACTTCAAAACATCCAATAAACGCCTCTAAACTATCTGCTAATATCTTGTCAGGGTCTGAATTGGCTCGATGATCATGTGGGTTTGGTACACCTAATTCTAAATAATCGTCAAAACCAAGTCGAACCGCAATATCATGAAATTCTTTGGATGAAATACACATGGCCTTAAGTTTATTAAAATAATCCGTGACGTTTCCATTTGGTTTAAATTGAATACCTCGTGTTTTATCACGTGCCCTTCTACTTTCTTGTGCACTGTTAATTTTATGAAATAGATACATGATAATCGCATTATTGATACACGCGTCACCCGCAAGTTCATACACTTCATAATTATACATGGCATCGGCGTTTTTGGTAATAAAACACTTGGCGAATTCACCATAATTCTCATCTCCGTGATCCTTATTAAAGATAAGTTCTAAATCCGATTCTTTTAGGCCCATACGAAACAATAAATCATTGATAAACTCACGAAAATCCGCACGTTGTGCTTTGGTCACGTAAAGAGCCATAGCCATATTTATTTGTAGACAAGATTAAAAAAGTTTCATTTTTACCACTTACCCCTTTTCAAAAAAGAGGTGTCAAAAACGTTACAACTAACCTCACCCGTAATTTCAAATAAAAAAGCTTGTGGTTTAAAAAGTGGGTATTAATAATAATGCTTGCGTTTTCGCAACACCAGGTATTTTTAAAAACGTATAAAGGCGACTGGGTGCGGACCGGCGTGGATGGTGATGGAAATTGTTTTTATCATGCGTATGCCTATTCCATGGACGCATCTACCGTATCCAAATTGTCCATACAACAACGTCTAGAGTATGTTTTACGCATCAAGAACGAATTTGCTAACCGAATCACATTTAATGATACATCCGACCTTATTGACATGAACTCGTTCGATGCGTTGGTTCAACTTATTCATATGTATTTATCTAAGAAACAACTCGCATTTCCCGATTTATCAAAAGAGCCATTATATTCTATAGGCGAATATGTTGCCTTAATATGCCAATTACACCCTATATTACAATCCGATAAGGACTTTCATAGTCACGTTGTTTTGATTTTAAAGCAATACCACGCCTCCATACAAGAATATGTACGCCGAAATGGGTCATGGGTCTTTGACGCATTGATTGACTTATTCATGAAAAAAATGGATATTAATATTTGGATAATCAGCGATGCGACTAAAGCTCGTATCACCCACTATCCTCTTGGCGATGCGCAGTATACTATTTTAATGTACCATATCAATGACCATTACGAAAGCATTGGCTGGCATCAACATAAAGAAATGACACGCGTATTTGAACACCCTTTTTTTCCTTAATTGCTTGCCACTTTTGAAAAAAGTGGCGTCAAAAACTCCTTTGATAATTTAAAAAAATTTTTTCTGTGAAAGCTTTGAAAAAGCCGTGTGAAATAAAAAAAGTGTAATTATAAATGAATATAAATGAATGGGCGAGTCAATATGGATTAGACCATCATTTGGTCCCAACCCACCCTTTACAGGTAGAATCAGGTGTTGGTGAATTACGCGCTGATAATGATAGTCTATTTCACTTTGGCACATTTAACCATAATGGCCACATGGAATCGATTGACGAGTGGGAGATTATTGATACCATTGGAGATGGGAGCTGTTTGATACACTCGTTTTTATTACTTTTATCCGACTATTATCGTAGTTTATCTATAGTCGATAAAAAACGTATTGCACGTGCGTTTCGTCTTTATTTAGCGGATAATCCTATTTTTTCACAAGAAGAATCGGTATCGTTACGCACAGTTGGAGGAGGCGCACAAAGCGATGGATGGTTAAATGACGGTATTGCCGACAAATTGGCACGTTGGTTAGGCTACGGATTAATTACATTATGTTTTTACCAGACGCAGTATCATTCACCCGAACCACAAATTATGAGTACCGATGACAATTTGCCCTATTTAATCATTGGCAATACCGGTGGTGTCATCCAAGACGGGTTGATGGGGTCGGGTCGGCATTTTTTTGCTATAAAACGAAATGGATTATATGTATCGCCACCCACTATAGGTCCTGGGATTGAAATTAAAAAAGCAGAATTGATTGATGCGACCATGAACAGATTAATCGACATGCCTGACGGACCTGATGAGCCTCCTGACTCACGAAAAGGATTAGATCGATGCGATTCGCCAAGAAAACGACGTTCACTTGTCAATTCTATCTCTGTGAAGGAAGCACGAAGACGTGCCTTAAAATTAGGTGTTGCTAAAGCAAGCGATGACAAGGAAAAATTATGTAGAAAGTTGCATGCCCTAGACAATGTCAACTGGTTCCATCATAATGTCTACCAACGAAACGTATCTGGTAAAAAGAAGCGAACCAGAAAATTAAAGAGGACACGCAGAAAGTCACGACAACGGTCACGAATCCGTTGATTGTGTTTGACGTTCCGTCAATCCTAAACGTTCGCTTCGTTCTCGTAATGTGCGAATCACATTTTTAAAATTTGATTTATCAATTGAGGCACGTTCCATAGGCGCAATCTTACTTAGTTCGGCTTTAAAATCAGACCGATGCTCGTCAAGTGTCATGATTTGTTGGTAATTGTCTTGTACATTATCCTCGGTCACTGTTTCAGGTAAATCAAACAAGGCCGTTTCGTATACATCTTGGACATGTGGCATACCAGGAGCAGTCAAACCCAGTATCTCTTCACAATCCGTATCTTCCGTCTTTTTACCATCCTTGACGATATAAAATTTTTGTCGTGAACGGTCACCGCACAAGTAGACCGGTGCCTCTTTTAGAAACCCATCGTTTACAAATCTCGCCAATGCTTTTTGTCCACCCAATAAGGTATCCAAATTATAATGTTTTTTGAAAAAATCTTCAACATGTTCGGGTGACATGATTTGATAAATGGTAATGTTTTGTTGCTCAATATTGGTGCCAATATTGTTTTCAATCTTGTTTTTAGTGATATGATTTGTTATTTTTTGAGCTTTAGGTGGCGTCTTTAATTTTTCTTTCAATTCATTTATTTCCTTTACCAAGTCTTGTTTGGTTTTGGTCTTTGTTTTTTTGGTATTTTCTTTTTTAATTTTACATATTTTATAGTGAGATGTAAGGCTGGATTTTGTTGTTAAGCATTTTTTACAATGTTCGCATTCAAACTTTGCTTCGTGGGTAATACCGTGTTCCTCTTTCTGTATTTTTAAACACGATTTTACGGTATTTTGATGCGTTTTTAATATGTATAGTGTCGATACGATTTTTTTACAGAATTGACACTCCATTTTATTATTTATTCTTTTTAATTATTTTTAGAATTTTTTAGAATTATTTTCTAAAAAATTCTAAAAATAAATTAATAAAGCCTACATACGTGGTTAAAAATAATAAATTATTTTACTCATTTAAATTTTAGTATTTACAAAAATATTTTTTAGAAAATTATTTTCTAAAAAAACTTAAAAAATTCTAAAAAAAATTAAATTGGAGCTAAATACGAGGTTAAATTAGTGAAAATAATTATCCGTTTATCCTAAAAAAATTATGGAAAATATTTTTTTAGAATTATTTTTAGAATTTTTAAGCACAATGTTATGTTGAAATAATTCTAAAAAATTATAAAAAATTCTAAAAAAAACTACAAAATTCTAAAAAATTTATAAATTAGGACAATATATATACTGAAATATAATAAATATTAATAGTAAAAAACAATAAACACCATGTATATTTACGATATATAAAGGTTCGTTTATGGTTAAAATAAAAATTAATAAATCTATAATAATTAAAGGTTGACTAACAAGTCGATTTATTTAATAATAATAAAATTTTTTAGAATTTTACCAAAACCAAAATGTGTGTGTGTGGATGTAAAAATGTCAAAATAAAAAAATTTTATAGAAAATAATATTTTTTTTAAAAAAAATTATAAAATGGAGACCGATTTATGAATTATAAAAAAATTGATTAAATCGGTAAAAACACTGATTTACAAAGATTTTTTTCTTATGAATCAGAAAAAAAACTTGATTCATCGGTAAAAACACTGATTTACAAAGATTTTTTTTCTTATGAATCATAAAAAACTTGATTAAATCGGTAAAAACACTGATTTACAAAGATTTTTTTCTTATGAATCAGAAAAAAACTTGATTCATCGGTAAAAACACTGATTTACAAAGATTTTTTTCTTATGAATCAGAAAAAAACTTGATTAAATCGGTAAAAACACTGATTTACAAAGATTTTTTTTCTTATGAATCAGAAAAAAACTTGATTAAATCGGTAAAAACACTTATTTATGAATCAGAATTTTTCTGTTTTGAAAGACATGTACAATATGAATCTTCTGAATCAAGTTCTGGTATGTCTTTTTGAGTATGTATAGGTTCATTAGGGTCATTAGTTATTATAGCGTCATTAGGTATTATAGGGTTATTAGGTATTATAGGTTCAAAATTAAACATTACCTTTTTAATTTTTGCCTTATCGTGTTCAATAAAATGGGGTAATGATTCATCGTAATCATGATAATTTATAGATTGCGTAAGGGTTTTTATAGATTCATCCACGGTTAGTATAGAGTCAATTTTTTTAATTTTTGAATTTAATTCAACTTCTAATTTGGGTTCTGATTCAGGTTCTAATTTTACTTCTTGTTTGGGTTCTGATTCAGGTTCTGTTTTTGGTTCCAAGTCAGGCTCTAATTTAGGTTCTGATTCAGGTTTTGTTTTTGGCTCTAATTCGTTTGACACAGGAGTTAATTCAGGAATTGTTTCAGGTATTGTACCTAATTCTAATTTGAATTTTGTTGTATTCATTTATGATTTTTTAGAATTTATTTTAGGAATAGATTGAGTATATGTCCAAGATAAAATTTTATAAATTTAAATGATTTATAAAATTTTACACCTAGGATATAATAATGCTTATAAAAAATGGAACACATCATCAGTAAAAAAATAAAGGAAATTGATGATACACTGACACGATGTATCGAAGACATAAAAATGGTGTCTAGTTTAGATAAAGAATGTAAAATGGGACAGGTAGTTCGTGATAAATTATCCGAAGTGACGACATGGTTGGATTTACTTCAAGCACCTAAAAATGATAAAGTGGAAGATAAATTGGATGACAATAGTGATGAAATAAAGGCGTCTGATATTCTTATTAAAAAAGAATTAATCCCATCATTCATGTTGCCCACATTTTCGTTTCTCGCTGGTACATCTTTTACGCCTCATATTTATCATGAACATAGAAGTAATAGTACAGAACGCGCCATGAGCAATGAAAAAAGTCAACAAAAATTACGTAGCGAAAGCGTTGAACGAACTAGAAATCGTAGTGAAAGCGTTGAACGAATTAGAAATCGCAGTGAAAGCATTGAACGAATTAGAAATAAATTTGAAAATGAACTAAACCGAAATGGACGAATTGAAAGAACCGAATTTAGAAGCGAGAGTGTTGAAAAAATTCAAAAAAAGTAAATTTTGCTTATTTATAAGCAAAATAATACAAAGGACTACACAGACACACTATTTTTCAAAAAATTTTTTTGGTTTTTCTATGAATCATTTGTAGACAATGTTGTTTTTCTCTATATCGTTTAGTTCGCATTTCTTTACGTACCTTTTTTGATTGTACCTTGATTTCTATCACGTATTGTTCGTTTACCTCTTGTTCTCCTTGTTTTTCTATTTCTTCATCTACATCTTCATCTATATCTTCGTCTACATCTTCTTCTACTTGTTCGTCTATTTCTTCTTCTACATCTTCGTATACTTGTCCTTCTACATCTACTACAACAGACTGTTCTGCTACAGATTGTTCTTCGTCATCTTCTTCATACATACCATAGTCAACTGCTGGTTTCAAAACCATTGGATCTGCCATTTTAAAAAAGTATTCGGTTCCAACACAATCCGAATCAAACCATCTGTGTTTACATACGTTTTTCGCCTTGATTCGCTGCTTTGGATACGGAAGCAACATGAATTTAATCAAATCTGTAATATCCTCTGAAAACACATAACGAGCCTTCTCCATGGCTTTTTGTAATGGATAATAAGGATTCTCCAAATGACCCATACGAGACTTAACGTTTTTCAAATAGGGTTCAATAGCAGGAATTTCTCTAGAATCAAACGTGTCAAGTGTCCATGTTCCAATCGCTTCAAGATGAATAGAAATTTGCTCAGGATATGTCCGACCATCAGCCAAATAATCTCCGACAATCGCTTCATAAAGGATACAACCCAAGCTAGGCATGTCGCATTCTTCAACGGATGCGACTTCAAGAAGATTTTCCGTGCACATGTATTGTCTGGTTTGCATGTATCTAAACGTGTCCATACGTTTTGCCACATTTCCAAAATCGGCGATAGAAAAATGGTAGCCGCTCTTTGTCTCGGTGCTCTTTTTCCACAAGATGTTTTCTGGCTTTAAGTCACAGTGAGCATAACCAAGTGCGCCTATGTACGCTAAACCAAAGCTAGCATGAAGAGCAAGGTCCCTGACAACTGCTTCCGGCAAGGCGTTCAGTTTAATATTGTCATAATCATCGTAGGTGTGTTGACTTTCCATGAGTTCCAACAAGTTTCCATCATAGCAGTGCATAATCAAATCCCACCCCGTCTTTGCCTTGTTTTGTTCCGCTGCTTCGATTTGGACGACATGGTTGTATCCACGATGGCGTGGATTGCCATATTTGAGCTCTTCCATAAACGCTTTCTCGTACTCTGTGTTGTGAATATACTTTTCTCGTGTACATACCTTTTTGGCAAATCGTTGCCCTGATGCGTCGACTACTTCCACGACCTTTCCAAACGCCCCTTCCCCGAATTTTTTTCCAGTCTCAGTGTACATGCGCTGAGTGAATGCACCAGGTCTTTATTTCATTTAAAATTTCATTTTTGGCCACTTTGCCACTTTTGAAAAAAGTGGCGTCAAAAACTTTCTTTAAATTTTTTTTGACGCCACTTTTTTCAAAAGTGGCAAAGTGGCAAAGCGTGTTAAATGATTATTTATAATAAATGTATCCCTACCCATATTCATTATGGGTTGCTCCTATGTTTACATTAGGATTTACAAGACAATACCGGTCAACTCTTCCTCCAAAGCATGATTTATATAGTAGAAAAATGGGATGGTCCATTTTAAACGGGGCTTATTACGCAAGTCCTTTTGGTATATTTAAATTAATACACGCTATAGATCGTATTGAAATTTTTGTAAGAGATATACCACGCGATACATATTTGAATTGCTATGAAGAATTAGTGGGAATAAACGAAAGCACATTTTAAATAAACGTAATCACATGACAAATTTTCAAAAAACATTGCTTTTTGAAAAAGCAATGATGTGTGTCAACCCTACTTTTTCAAAATAAATCATTGAGTTTGTGTATTTTCTTTTTGTTCAGTTTGTATATTCCCAGTCCATATCGTCTTCTGGCGCATAGGTATTTTCACGTATATACGTGTTTCTTTTTTCACACGCTTCCATGTATTTTTTGGCCAGCCAAACCGTATGGAATTCTTTGTATTCGGGCGTGCGTTCAAACGTCATAAATTGACTTAATGACACGCTTGGTTGAACGGTTTCTTCGGTGTCATCGTCAGAGTCGTCATCCGAAGGTAACTTGACGACAAACGGAAAAAACGACACGTCCATACGAGGGATGTTGACATTGGCACGAGCGGTGGCATAAGCGACCGAACTTTTGAGTTCGTCGTCGCCGTGAGCATACGTACATTTCAAGTTGGTGCATCCGGTAAAGATGCGGCGGCAGTATTCGGTACAAGAGTTCATCGTAAGTGCGTAAGTGGTTGGAAATCAAACCGGTGTTTTCACCAAAAATTTTTCATTTTTTTACACCTGTAAAATGTAACATAGTTACATTTTGTAGAAATATCCAATAGTATCCTATTCATTTTCTAAAATAGGTTGATATGTATCGGATGGAATATCATTCTTTATAGAGATAAGTTCTTCATTTACAATTGGAACGTCTTCTGAAGGTATGACTATTGGTTCAGTATCAATGACTTTATCTTCATTAATAGGAATAATGATGGGTTGTGATTCTAAAGGAATTTTATCTATTTTTTGTGTATACCATTTGTATAAAACGTATAGCAAAATTAATGATAAAACAGCAATGAATATCCAAAAGAGGACATTTTTTACCGTAGTAGGGTTTTGTAAAGGAAATAAAGCCATGTTTTGTTCTTCTAGAAAAACAATTCCATTAGCGACTGCGGCTTCGAATGTTGTGGCATGTAAGGGTGAATGACCGTTTTGGACACCTACTTGAAATAAGTTGGGAATACTTCCTGTGCTTGGTAAGAAATTGCTAGTTTTGGCATTGATATAAGCGGAATCTTGATTGACCCATTTACCTTGATCTCTGTACATGGTTGGAGATAAGCATGAAAAGGTGGGTTGAGGCAAGGACGGATATGCCAATTTCAATTGACGAAATATTTCGGCTAAAAGTTGTCCTGAATCGCTCATTTCATTGGCGGTTTGTCCTGTTTCACTTGAACGACGATCCAAATAAGTGATACAGGTACTAATAACCGTTTTCGAATTACTATCAAATGCCATATAGTTGGACAATGGGATAAATATAAGACCCCATTCAGAAGAAGGAAATCCATATATATTAGGAATGTCTAATTCTTCGTTCCAATGAAAAATGGCAGAAACATGCGTGTCATAACTACTTTTTATAGTCCATTCATCTAATGACCCAAATGCATTAGAGCAAAGTGACGCATTCAATATAATAGACAAATCTTTAGGAGGCACTGCTAAAATCACATTGTCTGCTAGTAATGTCACGGATTGTAAATTATGATGTACAGATATACCCGTGACACGGGTTTGTGCATTATTCATGAGTATTTCTTCGACATCGGCATCAAGTAAAAAAGTTACGCCTTTACGTTCCATGGCGTTTTGAATATGAGGAAACATGGCTATATCGTTTGGTAATTTTGGTTGTAAAATAGTGTACATGGCATTTTGATTCATAATTTCAAGAAATTGTTTTAATCTATAACGTTCGGACCCAGCTCCATCCGTGAATCGACATAATCGGTCAATATAGTCTTTTGATTCTTCCGAAAAGTTGGATTCATTAACAAAATCACGAACTGATATATCATTGCCATACTCGGATTGGAACATACACCTAGTAAATGCCCACGCCATACAACCGCACTCATACCATGATAATTTATCTAATAGTTTATTAGCAACATATGGAATGTTAAAATGATAGGGCGTGAATAAATCGTGGATATGCATATGTTTGAACCATTTCATCATATTAACAAAGGATGATAAATAGACACGCGGTGAATGTTCAGTGAAATACCCATTTACTCTTACTACACGGTGACACCCACCAATGGTTGATTGCCGGTCTACCACTAAAACGCTTTTTCCTTTATTTGCTAGGCCATAAGCAACGGTCAATCCAGATGGACCCGCTCCAATAATTATATAATCATATGACATTCTTATATATTTGATTCTTTTTTAAATTTTCTTCATCATTCTTAAATGGGACAAAAACGATCTCGTAAAAAGAATAAAAGGGTGCGTAAAAAAAGTCGTTTTTGTGGATCAAAAGAAAAAGCCAGTGGTCCTGTTCCATTAGGACATAGTAAAAACATAACTGTACACGCAACACCTGAACGTAAAGCACCTGGTTCTGAATTATTAGATAAATTTAGTTTTTCTAGTATTTCTAGCTTGGCATCCAATTTTTTAAAATCATCCGAATCCGAGCCAAAACATCATATGACGGTTGAAGAATTATTAAAAAAAGCTCATTTTGGGCATAATAAAATAGGAAATCACTCTGACCCATTAGAACTTCGTTTAGAACAAATAGAACGACGTTTATCATCACTTGAAGGTCATTCTCCATCCAAAATGTCGACATCCCCTCATCCTCAACCAACTAGTCAACCAATAATGACTCATACAGAATCTCACCCCGCCCCGCAACCCGCGCCACATCCTGAACCACCCGCCCCGCCACCCGCACCACATCCTGAACCACCCGCCCCGCAACCCGCACCACATCCAGAACCACATCCCGTCCCTCATCCAGAACCTCCCGCACCTAATTCAACAAAGCCTGATGCTACACCACCAAACCAAGCAGCACCTCCAGCAGCAAAACCTGATGCGACTCAAGCAGCAGCAAAACCAGCAACGCCTCCAGCAGCAAAACCTGATGCGACTCAAGCAGCAAAACCAGCAACGCCTCCAGCAGCAGCAAAACCAGCAACTCCTCCAGCAGCAAAACCAGCAACGCCTCCAGCTTCACCAAAACCGGCAGCACCTCCAGCAGCAGCGAAACCAGCAACGCCTCCAGCTTCACCAAAACCGGCAGCACCTCCAAAACCAGCATCGCCTCCGGCATCACCAAAACCGGCAGCACCTCCAAAACCGGCATCGCCTCCGTCACCTCCTAAACCAGCAACTCCACCAAAACCAGCAACTCCACCAAAACCAGCAACTCCACCAAAACCAGCAACTCCACCAAAACCAGCAGCACCTCCAAAACCAGCAGCACCTCCAAAACCAGCAGCACCGCCTAAACCAGCAGCACCTCCTAAACCACCCGCACCAAAACCCGCACCAAAACCACCCGCCCCAAAACCACCAGCACCTAAACCATCCGCTCCTAAAAAAAAATAATGTAATGGTGAATTACCAACATAATTCACCATACATTTTCTTAAAAAATTTAAAATCTCGTATATATTAAAATTAACAATGGGTTGCGCATCATCGGAATTATCCCAATCAGACACGCCGCAAGAATCAAATAATCCTCTTGTTCGTAAAATCACACTCGTATTACCTGCTGATGGCGCTCAGGCTCCGTTGGCTAAAAAAGTCACTATCAAATACGGCACATCCGTTGAAGAGGGTGATATTTCATTGGTAAAACGCAACGAACATTTTTGTATCATGGGAACCAATATTGTCGTTGACGTAGCGACATGTGATGTGATTGGCTTTTTGAATGACGCCAATGAATTAATCCGTGAATTATCAGACGTAGTTGAAGAAGCCTGTAAAATGTACAGTTTGGTGTTTCGCAAATAATTTTAGACCAGTCCTTTTTGCTTATTACATAAGCAAAAAAACGTTTTTAGGTAAAGCTGTTAGCTTAGATGATATTTTGTGTCATGTCTTGTATCAAACCATACGTGGTATATAATTGGCCTAGTATAGAATACATTTTATACCCAATGACTACTTTTACGCCTATAGGTGTATAAAATAAAAAAAAGATAAAGCCTAACTGAAATAGGTCTATGAAAAAAGAAAAATAAAGGATATGTAAAACAAGCATGGTTTTTATGCGATATGATTCATAAGGATATAAGCATTGGTTGCAATAAGCATAGGCGCGAACTGACTGTAAACGCCACGTTTGTAAACAAGTAATATGAATGTAACGCATAGTGCCTTTACATAAACATGGTGTGATGAGTCGTCCTTCGGATTGGCCGTTAAAACAAATTCGACATTCCATATGTTTAACAATTTTGTTTAACACTTTTTCAGGGATTTTTGTAATTTAAATAGTTTCTACAATATAGTATAATATGGATAATCTGAAATACGATTACTTGATTCGTTTTGGGTGGATTAAACAGGGGTGGAACGCATCACGGTATCCTTCTATTCCTATCGCCAATTCCACAATGATTTTATCTTATACACACGCATTACAAAGATACCAACATGATAATATTCCGATACGTTCCATTACCTTTATGCTAAAAGACCATGTTCGTATTGAAGATGGTGTATGTACCGACCTGTGGACAGAATGGAGCGCACATCAAGACGCCTTTCCTGAATTGTGGCGTATCTATCAATTATATTATCCACCAGGTGATGGAACTCTTCCTTATTCTTATTATAAAAAATTCGGTTATTTGTATTTACTACCCTATTATCAATTATATAAACCTACTGTACAATATGAATTTCAAATGTTAAACTACGCAGAAGGCTTAGTTCGATTTTTAGTGGTTCAAGCCACGATCGACCGAGCTATTATACAAACCTGGTTTGATACAGGTCAAAATGAATTGGATAAACCTATTAGGGAACTTCATACATTCATTTCACAAGAGAGAGCTCGTATTGAACGCATGACATTAACGTTGGACTTTATTTCACAACGAAGTGTAGGGCGTGGCCAATTTACTATGGAGGTGCGTGAATTAGTTGAAGATATACCCTATGTATCTAACCCCCAATTTGATTTATGGCATTACATGAATAATCTAGTATGTACACCGACTATTCCCTATTGTACATACAACTCTTTTCATAAATTTATTGATGTGCCATTTATACATGAGATTCCAAAACGAAAAGATTGGGTCCTGTCACCGAATGAATTGGCGGCCTATATAGAATTGGATGGAAGCTACCAATTGGTGCGCATGACGCCTACACATGTCATGGTATCAAGTAATTTTGTCGATCAAAATTCAACCCCATCGTTATTATTAAATCGGATTCAAACCGCATTTGGATTACCTTTACTTGAAAGCAAGCCAGAGCATCAGAAAAAAATAAAAGCGGTATATAATGTTGAATCGCCACGCATTAATCTCCACTTGTTTCTATATTTTATTACTGAAATGGATGGCTATAATGAATGCTTATTTTTAGATGAAAGCCGAGTATTATTCGATCAACCCAAACGGGCTCGTCAGTATCTTTACCTATTTTTTTACCCCGACCCACGTGACAAATCCATTTTTGTATCGTTTAATTTAAGTAATGTCAGTGATGAAATGTCACGTCAATTAGACGAAGAAGACGAAAAACACGCCGATGTAAAAACCTATATGCGCATCAAAGTATTACGTTGCCATGACCAGCGTGTCATGGATGATATGATAAAATTCATGACCAATGTATTATTTGAATATGCCGCACGTGAAGAAGAAATAGCACGTGTATTTACTGATTTGAGAATACAGTTACCTGTAATACAAATCCCCCCTGTAAAAATGATTAAAAAAGGGCATGAGCGCGGGTTACCATTTATACCTCTGGAATTTACCCCGGATAAATTGAATGGTCGTCAATCCGAATACTATCTGGTCAATCCGTCGGAAGTGCGTGAAGAATATAATTACGTCGTAGGTGATAACGCCATGACGTTTCCAAACGGAGTCGATAAACCCCAAGCCATGGTCTATCCAGAAAAACGAATGGCTGATGATACATCGCCACAAAAGTTTTATCTATGTCGTTTACCAGAACATCCTGCTTATAAATACAGCGATATCAAAAACATTAATGAACGTAAATTGCCCTATTGTTTTAAAACAAATGCCGCATTAAATCCGCGCTCCATGGCTTTAAATCAACCTGAAGTTCGAACAGCAGCACGTGCTTCCTATATTAAAACCACGACTCAGTTATTGGATGTAGGGCGTTCAGGAAATGTGGGATCGTGGCTGACACGCTGGACAAACATGTTTCATCCTGATTTGGTCATGACTCGTAAAAGTATATCGAATAGCCCAGATCAAAGTATTCTGTATGCTCTTGAATATATTACTCAAAAACGCAGACCATCCACTGAAGACGTAAGACGTAAACATTTAATGCTAGGTATGAAACTACGCGAAAACCCAGGCGAACTTTACACCTATGCCAAAACAAACGATATCAGACCCATTTTGGAACAATTCGATAGAGGATATATTGACCCTATGATATTTGGTCCATTTCTTAGCCGTCATTATAATATAAATTTATTTTTTGCCAAGAAAGAAGGGATGTCACGTGATGTCTTTTTTTGGACGCAAATTAAACCGCATTCAGAATGCTATAGTTTACCTGAACCTGACTATAGTCATTTCGCCATGATTATTTTAAACAAAGGAACCGAATTTAAAAATCTAAATGACCCCATGTGTGAAGTCATTGAAGTCGAAGACCGTATTACAGAGGATAAACAAAGACACTCTCGTTTTCCTGTTACGCATCCATTATACACAACACTATTGAAAACAATACGAGATATGTATGGTCCCAAAATTATTCGTGACAAACCAAAACTCGACCAACCTATAGTTTCCCAAACCATTAATGAACACGGATTCGTTTCCTCATTACACACCGAGTCCATTTCATATGCGGTCATGGAACCCTTGTGTAGCTTGGACTTGCCCGTCACTCAATCGGTTCACCTTTATTCAGGACCGTTAGGTCCTTCTAAACCTGACGTGTATAAAAAATGGAAGGGACGAACTATAACGCATGAAGGTTATACCTATTTTGTGCCACAAGAAGAGCATCATGAACAATACAAGACCAAATTGTATCGATGGTACGAGGTGTCGTCTCGGTATCTTATGGAATATACGGTTTATGCCTTTTCACGGTTTGCCAGTATAAATGGTCACACACTGACACGTATGGATATGAATGCGTTATATGCCTTGATGGTGGAATTTGCGGCGGCCGTATTTCAGTTTGATCCGAGTATATGCGATACCATATTTAATGTGTCACCGTACTTATTAACGTCCAATCGCTATTATAATTATGAGCAGAATCGAATCACGATTCCGTCGGATGATATCCGCAAAAAACTCATGTATCGATTGGTACACGATATTAAATCCAGTATTGAAAAAGTACAAGCTTATGCGTTGGAACTCAATATGCATAATTATTATATCTCGCCTTTGGATTTCAAGGAATTCACAAGTCACCACATTTTAAAAGAGACGCGTATTTTCTTGTCCTATTTAGCACACCCTCCTCACGTCAAACATGGATATGTGACCATTCAGCCTTATGCGGTTCAGCCCTATATTTTATTTAAATCGTTTGCACCCTTTCCGGCAGCACAATACTTGATGCAACCGGTCAAATCCTTATCGCAAGCGACGTTTTTACATCACGAATGGAACTTACATCGTATTAATCGTTGGCGAGAAGAATTTATACCTGGTAATACGGTATGCCATAAAATCGTATGGACATCACCCAATTCCGTTAAAATGTATCAAGCCGAATCGGTAGATGCGCCATTGTGTTCTTTTGTGAATACACCTCGTGGCTTATTTGTTCATGTCATGTTACCATTTTAAAAACATTTTCATTATTCTATAATGAAACAGTGGTTACTTTTTAAATTGTTCCTTGTACACATTCATATCCATGGTACTCATATCTAAATTACATCGGGCACACACCACTTCCAAATTAGACACCTCATTTTTACCGCCGTCAAACACTGATTTTATATGTCCGCAATGAAATTGATGTATGGTAACAGGGTCGTCGCAACAAAAACAGACGCCGTCCGTTTTACCCTCAAACCGTTTATCCCATACATCATGACGTATTTTTTTAGGAATTTGTTTTCTTTTTTCGTCCAAACACGAATGGTCGGTCGTGTCTGAAAACAGGCGCGCAATCCATTCGTAATTCCGAAAAATACCAAAGAAAAACCCGTCCTGTTTCAACTTGGCTAGTTTTTTATCATCCAATTTAAATCCCCAACGAATCCACGCATCCGTATCTTGCGCCTTAAAATAAGCTAGCATTTTTTCCAATTCGGTAATGACCTCGGTATGTTTCTTTTTTAGAAGGCCTAATGATTCCATACGTGTCCGAACTTGTTCCCTATTCACATTCAAGCAAATTGGATTGGCACTGTCTTTCCAGTAAGGCGAAAACTTTTCTTTAAACCATTTTTCAACTACAGGCCACGTTTCGTACTCAGTGGATGTACTAAATAAATCAACCTTTTTGGTCTTGTTTATGATTTCGTATAATAATAGTTTTTGTTCCTCCGATGTAATGGTGTAAATATCAGTTCGAATCGGAATGGACAATATGTCAGGAACTTCATGTGCTAATAATTGTAACGCTCTTACACGATGTTGTCCATCTAATAAGCATAATTCATTCTTTTTATCGGTTCCATCGGGATATTTGGCCAATGATATACTCCCTGTAAACATGATATCGTGATGAACGTTATAATAGGCCTTCATTTGATGATATAATTCTTGGACGTGAAGTTCTCGCTCTGCACGTTGAAATGGAGGCAAAATAAAATGATGTAAAATAGCACGTATGTCTGTTTCTGAATATTCAACTTGGTTTCTCACTAATGGAAACATGCTATATACAGGTAATTATTTAAGCATTATTTACAGGCGTTTGATAAGTCGTTTTAGACTTTTTCGTTTCATGTTTCGTCTTGACGTCTTTCTTTTAGGTTTTGCTCTTGATGTCTTTCGTTGATTTTTGTGTTTACGTGTTTTACGTGTTTTACGTGTTTTACGTCGTTTTCCGGTAAATAATCGGTCTAAAAGGGGTTCGACTTCATGAATAATTTTGGCATAAAATAGAGGGTAAGGGTCTATCGCATTGTCAATGAATATTTTTTTAAATAAAGCTTTAATATCAATATGTAAAGCAACCGTGATTTCTCTTAAACGTTCATATGTAATTGGGTAAATGGGATAGGATAACAATAATGCTAAACCCTTTGCATAATGAATAGGACTATCATTAAAATAATTTTTAGAACTATAAATTATCTCATCATATAACTTTAATACTAACCATTTTTCAATATTTTGTGGTGAAACCGTTTTTGGTCCATCAATGCGGCTATATAAATCACGTGTTTTAGCTGAATTTATATCTATTTTTTGTTGAATATCTTCATCTTCTGCTACTTCTAATTCGGCTAAATACCTTTTATATAGTTTATTATATTCTTCTAATTGTTCCAAAAGTTTAGCTTTCTCTGGTTCTACCAAGCCGGGTGTATCAATCTTAAATCCTCTCATAACGTATTTTCTAATTCGTTGATGTATAAATCTATTTCCAGCCATGTAGCTTTTATGATATTCTGGTTGTAATGACCCATGCTTGGCTCTAATATCATCCCAATGTGATGCGTGTACAGACATACCATCATACCATACTTGACATATGGTCAAATCAAAATTAGTGACCACCGATTCGACAGATGTGTCGTCTTTAATAATCATAACATCCATAGGAGGATGCCTAGAATAACCATGACAAAATGCGACACGTGCTAAAATATTATTTTTGAACATGAATGAATCATCATAAACAGGTGCCATATGCTGTCCAGATAATTTAAATCCCAATTCTATTAATCTGTAGATACATTCTTTTGCGTGTTTTTGATTAACATAGAGATCGATATCTTGTTTTGGATCATCTTCCTCACTATGTGGTGATACAGTGCTTAATATTAATCCACCCGCGATAACCGCCTTATATTTAACCAATGTCTCTCTGAATAATAAAAAAATAATATCCTCATGAATTATATCCTTTCTTTGATAACTAGGATATACGTGATAGTTTGGGTTATAAATACGTTCTGGGCTTAACATTCTACGTAATCTCTCTTCTACCAATCTACATTCATTATTATGGCTTGGTATGTAAGAGCCTTCGTAAATAATATCGTAGAAATCAATTGGATTCATAAAGGACAATAAATTAATTGGGAAAAACGTATCCGATAGTAACATGGTAGACTCTGCGTATGGATTTACAGCAACTTCTTTTTTCGTTAATATCGCTTCATCCAAACTGACATGCGTTATTAATGGGGTAACCATGTTTAAAAATGGAACAATATTGATTTCCTGGCCAAATAAGTTTTCTCTTACAAATTTCTTTTTATTACCAAATTTTAAATCATTCCGCATCGATTTAAACATACGCTCAACGACACGTTGTCTTAATGGCATAGGTTGTAATTTTAAATAAGCAATGACTTTTTCAAGTAGGGTTGGTGCGTCCAAAAATGGATCTTTGTAAGTTTTACGTCGTTCATCAATCCAAAACCCTATATGCGATTGGACTTTTATATACAATAATGATGTATTTGTGGGATTGCTTCCATAGTAATTACATTGTGGATTAACTGGTTCCCAATCTTGGTGTTTTTTACACATAGTTCTAATATGATCATGCGTTTCTTTACTGGTGCCATAAAATGAAAGACATACGCCACAAAAATCAACCTTACAATCACTATTTCCACACTTGACCGAATAGCAATTTTCCCAGTCTATAAATGACCAATTACATCGAGGGCATTTTGGAACTAAAAGATCCATACATTTTAAAAATACACGTTCTACTTCTTTTTCATCTATTTTGTGTTCTAATTCATGTTTTTGATCGTCATGCGCCGATTCCGATGCCGAAGCCGAAGGCGAACTTGACGCCGAATGAGATGCTTTAAATTTTTGGTGCGTTAATAATGCATTTTGAATAATAAGTTTTGTGGGTCGATTCACTTTATCGAGTAAATCAGCCGTATCGTAATGGCTGTTACATGAATGGCCTCTTATTAGACATGGTACTAGTCCATTCCATTTCGTATAGTCGACAGCCGTAGTGAAATATTCTTTGACAAGAGAATTAATACATTTATAATCTCCTTTTGAACAAATAAAATGGGCTTGGTCTGGTGGTGGTGCATTATTACGCAATTTAGTAGCAAGAACCGAACATAATTCTTCTCTATGTGGTAGTTCACTTTTATTAGTATAGGCCACTTCGCTTTCAATTTCACCTAATCCATCAACTCGGTGTGTTTTATCATACTCTTTTGCCATATGAATAAGTTCTTGTATCGTTAAGCTACAGTTGGTTAATTGATAAAAAGGTGTTGTATTGATACAAAATATGCCATCATGTATGCCATATGTTTCCATACAATTACGACACGAATACTGTTGTTCCATTTATATTAATGTATTTTAAAAATTTTAAAATTATTTTTAAACTAGTGATTTAAAATCTAGTGTATATATAGAACAATGAACCATGCAGGTGATTTCTTCTAAAGTGATTTTTTTGGGATACGGCGCCGTCGCAAAATGCGTCTGGGCCTATTTCAACCAGTTTTTCAGCATTGATTCGTCCCTTGTCTATTTGGTAGACAAGGATCCCAATACGTTCCGCGGCGCTTTAAATGGCGCACATTGTGTAGTGCGTCATGTTGACGCCCAATCGATTCATACCTTGTGCCAAGATCTTGATGTAGCCGAAGGCGATATTATTATCGACTTGACCTTTTGTTCCGCCACCTATGCGTTTATAGAAGCAAGTTTACATTATGGTTTGGTATATATCAATACAAGCATCGAAGATCAATCGGACGTATTTTTAGGAAGGTCAATTGCCTACCAGCAACAGCATGTCAAGAACATGTGTAGCGAATTTGATAAAAAAGATGGCATAAAACGCAGTATTTTGACCGAATGCGGACAAAATCCAGGATTGATTCAGCATTACGTCTTTTATGCCTTACAGGAACTTAACGCCATGCGTGATCCATACACTCGTGGTGATTATTCGCGTCAGGCTTTATGTAAAGCCATTACCGATAATCACATTGGAACAATACTCATGAGCGAAATTGATGGATTGACTACCAACCGCACTCTAGAACCCAATTGTTTGTATAATACGTGGAGCGTCGCTGGATTTGTCTGCGAGGCCTTGGATGCCACCGAGCTGGTGCGTGGTACAACCAATCCGTATTGCCAGCCTACTATTCCAGATGCGTTACGCCATCCGGTGTTTACCAAATTATTCAAACCCTACCAGTCTGAAACCGAGGTAGTGTTTCTGAATGAAATCGGATTAAATATGTACATGCCATCGATTTGTCCTACAATACACGATGGATACATTCATTTTACCAATTTTGAAGGCAAATTAATTCACCATGGCGAAATATTTGAATTGGCTAATTTTTTTGGGGCCAATGCGCCTTTTATGAGTTATGTGTATCAAAATAGTCCTTACATGGACCAATCGTTGGCTTCCGTGAAAAAAGTGTATGGAGAGGATGACAGCGATTTAAAAATGCTATTGTTGCAAGATCCGACCTCGTTCTGTGTCTTTGATAATATCAATCAAAGTCCTCTCACTGGATTTGATAGCATTGGATGTACTCTTTTTTGTGGAAAGAAACAGGTAGAGTCTATTTATTGGTGTGGTAGCATTTGTGATGAATCCGATACTAATGTATTGCCCGATTTTACACCTACCATCACTCAAGTTGCAGCCGGTGTATTATCTGGATTATCTTATATCTTAGAGCCTACTACAAAACCGGCTTATTATCAGTCCATCGATATTCCCACACCTTATATGATGGATAAAGCAAAGCCTTTACTAGGAAAATTTTTCTTTACCGAAATACCAGTCGATTTGTATACGGGTGATTTGACATTGTACAAAAAATGTGTAACGCTTTCTTAAAAAAATAAAAAAAATTAAATTTTTTTTATTTCATATCTATAATTAAATGTCTGATCAAGATAATTCTATCGGCCAATACGAATATATGTCTGCCATCTTAATTTTGGGCTCTATCCAAACCATCGGGGTAACCAGCGCAGTCATCTCTTACTATAATACCAATGAAATGGATAAGGATGCTAAATACATCATGAACGTCATTGCTATGGTTCTTGCTTGTGTTGGCGTCATCATTGGTTTGTACGCATTCATGTACCCAGATATGTTTAAGAATGTGTATTACGTCGCTATTGTTCTCGTCTGGTTGGCTGTCACCTTTACCACTGAATTCCTAGGAAGAACAGTTATTACCAACCAAGACGTTGGCTTTTACATCTCAATCGGCATTACCGGCGTATTGACTCTTGCTGTTCCTATTGCTTATTTATATTCTAATAATGATTCGGCTTAATTTAAATATTAGTTCTTTATTATCTATAAAAATAGATAATTGACTGTAATCAAAGTAATCTAAACTCTGTGTGTGATGAATTCCAAAGTAAATTCACCATCTTGTTCTGTCCATACATAGCCATGTAAATCAAGTGGTCGAACAAACCCCATATCTCTGACATCTGTATATTTATCCCAAATACAATAGGTAAAGTGCGGAAGAATATCATCAGACGAATGATGAATAGGATGTAAAATATGAATGACGTGATGTTCGGCGAGCTTTCCATCATATTCCTCTCGTAAAATGCGTGTCATGAATTCTACTTCTTTTTCAGTGAACCTCTCATTACGATTGAATATAATGTCCATACCTTAAAAATTACCTTTTATTTTTTTTAGTTTTCATTTTTCTTGAAAGGCGTTTTTTACGTCGTCCAGTATAGTTGACGTGTGTAATAGCTGTAATAGGATTGAATTCACTAAAGGGTCTATCTCTATTTTCTAATAAAATTCTAGTATCAACGGTATATACTTTTTGTAAAGCGATATAATTTTTAAATGGCCCATGTCCTTCGTCTTTATTTAAATTCAAGGTAAATTCAATACTCAAATCATAAGGCGGGTCTGATACTGCATCTCCATGAAAACTAATTTGTGGGTGAATACATCCTATTGGTTCATCCAAACAGGAATCAGTTTCTGACGGATGTTGATATAAATTCGGTAAAATCTCGACTGGAATAGGTCTTGTCACGACAAATTCATATAATGTTCCTGGTATCAATTCGCTTGGTTCTGAATCGGACTGTAATTCAAGCATATACCAAAGCGATATAACCACATCCATTCCAAAAAACATAATATGATTAAGTAAATTTTTAAAATCCAACTTTGGATTTAAACTACCATGATATAATTTTGTGCCTACCGGTATAAATTTACCACGTTGATTTGTCTCTACTAATGTATCGAGATGTGATACCACGCGTTGTATTGGTATTTTCCATTCAGGAGGCAATTCATAGTCAAACCCATTTAAAATATAGGATTCATGCGGATTAGATAAAGGCAATGGCATGGAAAGGGGATAGGTAAAATGAGTTGGGTCCATTTATTATTATCTAGATTTTAGAAAAACCACGGCTTTTTGTTTTGCGTTTTTTGGACGTTTTGCGTTTTTTGGACGTTTTGCGTTTTTTGGACGATTTGCGTTTTTTGGACGATTTGCGTTTTTTACCTAAAAACTCAGGCTCACCGTTCGTAACAAGCGTTAAATACTGGCCTATAAAATCCAAAATAAGTTGGTATAATGCTTCTACGCCGGCATCTCTACCTGTTTGAGTCAGACTAACCCTAAATCTATTTTCGTCCACATTTTTTTCTATTTCTATAGGATATTCATGTAATTTTGGAACACGAACATCTCCAGAAGGTATATCCGTGTTTTTTGTATAAATGTGTAGTGCGCCTTTTGCGTCTCTACTTTGTTGTGAATGTAATGAAACCGTCACACGTCTTCCATCCGCCAATAAGAAATTAAAATAAATATTGGACATCTTATGTAAGGTCACATTTATTTTTTCAAATAAAACGGATATATCAAATAATGGTTTTATACTAGGTTTAACCCTATAATGTGTAACAATGTCTTTCAAATCAATAATTGTATCAATGTCTTTATTAAAAGGGCTCTTGTAGCTTTGTTTGCTAAACACTCGAAATGGAATTAATGTTTCTAAATCTTCAGGTAATGTAATCACATTGGCATCTTGTATGGACAAACCAGATAATACCGTTTCCAAATCATCAATATTTTGTTTCGTTTCCGCATACATATCTTGTATTACTTTTTCTATAAATTTGGCCGATCGTAAATTTTCTTTTAGGTGTTGTATTTTTTGTGAGGCTTGCTCAATTTGTGCCTCTCTATCTACAATGTGAATTCGTGTTGTTTTTAATACCGCACAACGCAATTCTAATTCTCTTATTTTTGATTCCAATTCCCTTACGGTAACCATTGGTGCAGGCGCTGACGAAGCCGCTGCTGTAGCTGAAATAAGTGGTCCGCTGCTCATTTTAAGAGGTGCTGAGATTTTATTTTACTTAAGTAAAATAATTTTACATCACACATATTGTCTCATAAGCATCACGTACAAGGCTTCTTGATCCGAATCATATATCGATAAAGACGTACATTCATCGCCGATACAGAATCGATTTACTGGATACATTGATTCACGTGGTTCACACGGGTTTGGCATCAGCATATAATTAAAGCATACATAGGGTTGTGTATCTAAAAATTCTGATAATACCGCATCAATACGCGTTTGTTGGGACATGGCAAGCCGAAATCGTGATAAAAACGAACTGATTTGACGTATCGAATCTTCTTGAAAAGCCATTGGTAATAGCAAGTCAAACACCATGAATCGTTCTTTTTCATTGGATAACCATACTGGAATGGCCTTTTTACGAATAATACGAGACATGTGCGGGAATTGATTCATGACCGATTCACACCAATCGGAACGGCATCGACGACATTGTCCTGGAAAAAGACGCATGTCATCCTTTATACACGATACACATACATTATAGGTACAAGACGGACACGTATAGACACACGCTTGCGTATGACAAATCAAGCACGACATGTGACTATCGATTAACTATATTATCCACATTTTTTCAAAATCTTCATTTTTCACGGCTTTTTCAAAAAAAGCCGTACCAAAAACGTCTCACTTTACCTTTTGATGCCACTTTTACCTTTTGACGCCACTTTTTTTAAAAGTGGCAAAAGTGGCAAAAGTGGCAAAAGTGGCAGCAAAAATGAAACCCTTACTTTCAGGAAGTTCATGTATCATGTCGCCATTGCCTGCCATCTATGTTGTGTTTCATGCCGATGAATTGGATACAGTATTTAGATTTACACTGCCATCATCTCCTTTGACGCAAGACGTATATCGCCATTTTCAAAAACGTATTGTATCATCCGTTCTAAATATACCTAGGTATAATTTAGGTTACGATTACATTTACCCTTTCAATTATTTTATATATGGGGAAACCTTTCCCAATCGAATAACGGAACACGAACCTCAACAAAACGACAGACCAGGCGATAGTGTCCAAATCATCTTTACAAGCAATTTTATTCCTCATAAATGCTTTCAAGTGTTTATGATACAATCATTAGATGACGTACTACCCGTGGAAGAAATAGGTAATGAATTCATGTCGATGCGACTTACACACACTAAAATTATTTCCATGACAGTACCCGAGTCATGGAAATATGAAGAGGAATTAGAAGAGGAATGGATGAATGTGATGTATGAGAGTATAGATCAAACGTATGCATAGTCTTGTTTAGCTTTTTTTGATACTTTTTTTTTATTACCAGATAATAAAATGGAACTGGACCGCATCAACATAGAAACGGCGGATTACATGGTCAAGGCCGCTGAACTTGAAGTGGCTTTAGCCAATACGTTTCCTTTAAATTTAATGCCACAGTTGTTGGAAGCCACCAAAATCGATTTGGCCATTGCGTCAAAGATGAAGGAGATTGCTTTAATTGAAGCCGAATCAAGAGGAATGGAAAACGAAGCCGAGATTCGATTAAATTGCGCCAAGCGACGCCAGTCCATTTATGCTGAAAAATATAAAGCCGCCATGCATTTGACTCAACTTGACTCTCTCAAATCCATTGAAAAAAACGTAAAAACTCTTGGTAAATCAAAAAGAAGTTCAAGACGTCGTGATTCACGGAAAAAATTGTGTAAAAAATGAAAAAAAATAAATCAGGTAGCTGGGTACATCTAGCTATGGCTACCCGAATGAATCGCTTTTTTGAATTACTCAACCAACGCGTCGCTGATGGCGCTGTTTTGACACTCGACATGGTTCAGGAATCATGGACCGAGTATAATCACTATGAAAAATGTAAAACACTTGTCCGCGCTGGTGCACGCATTGGACAACCATGCGACAAGGCTGTTGTGAAAGGAACCGATACCTGCGTCTGCCATAAACCTCGTGAATCACGTCCAAAACCCATTCGCCAAAAATGTAGCGCCATGTTGAAAGATAAACCATGCACTCGGTATTGCAAAAATGATAATGACAAATGCCCTAGACACATGCTTACATTTTTGTTTTGTAATTACACGCTTGTTATGGGTTCACGAAAAGGAGAAGTATGCGGAAAACCCTGTAAAAATGGCGAGACGAATTGTCATGCGCATTTGAAGAAAACTGAAGATAAAAATCAAGTTGAACAAGAATCCGAAGCTAAATCCGAAGTCGAACAAGAAGTCGAACAAGAAGTCGAACAAGAAGTCGAACAAGAAGTCGAACAAGAAGTCGAACCCGAGCCACAACCCGAGCCACAACCCGAGCCACAACCCGAGCCACAACCCGAGCCACAACCCGAACCTCAACCAGAACCGCAACCCGAGCCGCAACCTGAGCAGCAACCTGAGCCGCAACCCGAACCACAACAAGAATCTCAGTCAATCCCTGAATCTCATCAAAACACTGAGTCTATTACTGAATCTCTGACGTGTACGTCCATCCTTAAATCGGGTCCTAAAAAAGGTACACTGTGTGGAAAGAAAAATGTGGCAGGAAAAACCGGATGTGTGTTGCATTCAAAATAAAAATATTTTGGGAAACGTAAAAGGTACTAAAAACACATTAATAGTAGTTATTTGCTTATCTAATAAGCAAACGTTTTTGAATAATTGAACTAATTGAACTGAATTAACTGCTTTTTATAAAAAGCGGTGGAATAAAAATTTTAAGAATTCAGATGCTTACATCTTCTTCTTGTTGCAACGCTTGGTGGACTTGCTCCACTTCATGTGACGCTTGGCGCACATTTTGGCCGACTTGGGGCGGAATTTGAGGCTGACCGACTTCTTGGCGGATTTCTTGGCGGCTTTGCCGGATTTACGGGATTTGCGCTTGCCGAACAATTCGATATCGTGATCGTATTGAGTCATTTTTATTATAAAAAAGATTATTTTTTTTTTATTTTTTTTCGTTATTTTCACCTTTTTTTAAAAATGATACCGCTTTTAAAAAAAAAGCCGTGCCAAAAACGTTTCATGACAAGAATTTCACTTTTTTATCACCACTTTTAAATTTTTGTAGATTAAAATACTTATTTGAGTAGGTAAATACCCTGATAAAAATGAATTTTTTTTAAAGAGTGATACCAGTTACTTCATAGACATGTCTCTGTGTAAATCCATTCTCAAAAGCGGTAAGAATAAGGGCAATGCATGCGGTAAACTCGATTGTAGAATGCATGACAAAAAGCCGGTAGAAAAGCCGGTAGAAAAGCCGGTAGAAAAGCCGGTAGAAAAGCCGGTAGAAAAGCCGGTAGAAAAGCCCGTGGAAAAGCCTTGTAAATCCCTATTAAAAAGTGGAAAAAACAAGGGAAACGTGTGTGGTAAAATCAATTGTAAATTACATACAAAAGAGAATCAAGAGCCCCTAAAGGAAAAAGAGCCCGTAAAGGAAAAAGAGTCTGTAAAGGAAAAAGAGCCTGTAAAGGAAAAAGAGCCTGTCAAAGAGAGTCATGTCCAATGTACCCATATTTTAAAAAGTGGTGTAAGACGAGGACAATTGTGTTGCAAAAATAAATGGTCTTCTTACGACACGTGTTTTTTACATACGGTGCGTGACCCTATAGATCGTGATTTGAGCGGATATGAATTTGAAGAATACGAGGAAGATTGTCTTAATTTCTGTAGTGCGATTTTGAAGGAAGGTCGTTATAAAGGATTCCGGTGCGGTAATACGTGTTATGATTCTAAATTTTGTAAACATCACGAGGGTAAATAAAAAAATTATTTAAAATTTAGTCGTTTGCTTATATTTATAAGCAAAAATTTCGTTTTTATTATTTACGCCATTTACCTTTCGATTTTCGTGCCTTACGTTTACCACTAAATTCATTAACATGGTGTTGTTTCAAATGAGGCTGTTTCAAATGTGGTTGTTCTAAATGTATGATATACAAGATAAGCGCCTTGATATTTTTTTCAATGACAGTGTATGGCGTTGTGTACAATAAAATATGTATTGCTTTAAGAAGTTCTGGTTCATAAGATGAACTCATAGAGGGTATATATTCCTTTACTAAAGTTTTGGCCATACTCATGTCTAATCTAGAACTCATTTCCATGATGGATATAATAGAGTCGAGTGTAATAATTTTACCACCAGGTAATTCTAAGTCTTTACTAATTAATTCATTATAGAGCTGTTCATGATATTGTTGAACGTGTTTTAAAAACATATAAACTTGTTTTTTATCACGTTCAATCTGTTCCCACGAAAGAGTTGTCATTTGTAATATAGACAAGATTTTTATTTCCATTACTTTTTTTACGAATTTTTTTACGGATTTTTTATGTGGGTTTTTGATGCCTTTTTTTACAGGGTATTGACGCCACTTTTTTACAGGGTTTTGACGCCACTTTTTTTAAAGGGTTTTGACGCCACTTTTTTTAAAAGTGGCAAAAGTGGCAAAAGAGGGTTTAACGTAAAACCGTGTGTAGAATGGATATGTATACCCTACTACGATTATACCATCGTATGTTGCGTCAATGTTGGAAAGAATCAAGTTCGTTAAACATCAATGACATTATACTTGACGATTTATTTTTAGTTCTATTCAAATCCGTTCCAACCCATCATGTCATTTTATTATCTCTCGACGGAAAAATGACACATGTGCCTACTATGAATGACCCTACTCCTGAATCATTTAAAACACGCCGGTTCATGAAAATTGATAATCGAACGTCTATGTCGTCCGTAAAAAATGTCGTGCGTGTCTTGTACCAGTTATTGAGTATCGACATAGAAGACATGACGGTACTAGATCTGATTGGGCTCGTACAATTTCTTATGTCGTTTGTGTCTGAAAATTCGCACTTGGATATAGAAAGGTGTCTTATTTTTTCACATATCAGAAAATGTGTATTTAATGGACCTTCGTTTTATACCGATAATTGGAAAAAAGAGATTCGTGACCCTATTTTGTCGGAATACTATGAATCAGTAGACCATACCGATCATGTCCACGAATCCATGTTAAAGCGTCTTGATGCCTGTCATCGTCTTATTCAAACTCTGTGTGATACATTGACTCTACAAGACGAACGTATTGATCGCATCGAATCTCTTTTGGTAAATACGTAGAATTAGACGAATTAGACTTTCCTTTTATAAAAAAGGAAAATTTTAGTGCTTATTAATTTAATTTCTTATAGTCCTCCACGTGTCGTGTAAAATCTTCCCATGATTGCAAGACACGAATGTTTCGTTTGGATGTACGCAATTCCATGGTCACTGCCATATCTTGGTACTCGATCGGAGTTACATAGCGATACCCCTTTTCCAAGTACATTCGCACCGCACGTTCAAAAAAAGGGTTGGTGTACGCCACATGGAGATAAAAACGAGTATGTAAAGGCGCAGAACGATGGATCATGTCTATTAATCGTCGCATAAATCCGCCTTTGGGTTTTAATGGATCGTTGCATACATTCCATAAACACCACCCTTGCTCCGTCTTGTCAATTTTTACCGTCGATGTTATAGCGTCGATAATGGCAGGCATAGACTCATGACTAGGCCATCCGAGTTTAGAGTCAAAAAGCCCTTGTATGTAAAAGCAAAAGGTATACGGAATACTACAAAATAAAGGGCTATCGACATCAAAATCTTTAAATCCGGCTTGATACATTCTATTCATTTTGGTGTGGAGTGCCTCTTTTTCTTCTTCTGTTAAAAAAGCAGATAATTCATCTCGTGTGATACACCACACCGAATCACTCGATTTAGGGACACGCTTAAACAGTGTCATGCTTGATACATGTTCTTTTTTTATGCCACTTTTAAAAAAAGTGGCGTCAAAATTCAGTTGAAAAAGTGGCAGGTTACGATTTAATCCATTCCATATACTCTTGTTTGAGGTCGGGTTCGGTCGCAAACCGTTCGGCCAAAGCACGAGGCGCCTTGATTTCAGCATGTTCGCCGTCTTTTTCAAATCGTTTGCGGTATCCTTGGCGATAGATATCCAATTGACCCAATGAAATACCACCTATTTCTTGTAATACAGGAATGGTATCTGGTTCTGCTTTTACTTTTGTTTCGCGTGGGATAATGGCGTCACGCATCGCCTTGAGTTGTATCAAGGCATCTTCATACGCAGTATTGACAGGTTTAGGAGAACATGAAGGCGCAATTTTGCTAAGTTCCTTGTTGAATTCGGTACGGTCTTTATCAATACTACTAATTTTCAGGTAATTATCCTGAATGTCATCCTCGGTCACATTCTCAAGTGTACTAAATAACGCATCTTCGTATACGTCCTTGACATGCGGTAAACCGGGTGCCGTCAATCCAATGAGTTGGTCGCAATTGGTATCTTCAATCTGTTTCCCGTCTTTATCTTCAAGCACAAACTTTTGTCTAGACCGGTCGGTACACTGGTAGACTTGTTTTTCACGGATAAACCCGTCGCATATAAATTGCGCCAACGCCTTTTGTCCTCCAAGTAACGTCTCCAAGTTATAATGGGTCTTGAAAAATTCACGAACGCTTTCAGGTGTCATGACCTCGTAAATGGTAATGTTGGTATTGTTGATGGTCTTGTTGATGGTCTTGTTTTTGTTAATATTTTTAGTATTATTAATTGTATTTGATTGTAGTTCTTTTACACGTTCTTCAAGTTGTTTTATTTTTATTTTAAGTTCGATTTCACTCTCTTGTTTTTCTTTTTTAATTAGAGTTAAATCATGGTCTTTTTCATTCTTTAATTTGTTTTTACATATTTTAATATGATTATCAAAACGAAATTTTGATGTTAATTCTTTTTTACAATGTATACACTCATATAGGCTTTTTGATATGTCTGCTGTATCTATATCTGTTCTCAATCGAATACATCTTTTTGTGGTTCGCTGGTGGTTACTCAATGAATATTTAGTAGCAAAGTTCTTTTTACAATAAACACACTCCATTTATAATAAAACATTTTTTTAAATAAACTTCACAAAAAAAGTGAAAAAAGTAAAAAACTTCACAAAAAAAGTGAAGAATTTAGAAAAAGTAAAAAACTTTTTTCACTTTTTTTGTGAAGTTTTTTACTTTTTTTGTGAAAAACTTCACAAAAAAAGTGAAGAAATAATAAGTTTGTGTTTAAAAACCAAGCACGAAAATGATAAATATAATATAATTATATTTATTAAATTACAAGAAGAATCCAAGGTTGATTTATTTAAAATAATTATACATATTTTTAAAATAAAATTTGTGTGTGTGTTGAGAAAAATTTCATGATTTATTTTTAAAATTTTAAAAATTATTTTTCCTATAGGATTTTAAGGCCTAAATTTATGTTTTTATTAATTTACAAAATTGTAAAATAAAACATCCCTGTTTCACAAAATTGTGAAATATTTCACAATTTTGTGAAACAGACTCGTATTTAGTTAGTGGTTGAATTCTAAGCACGAAACTAATAAATATTATAACGTTTTGTTTATTTTTGTTGAGTATTCGTTAAATTTTAACGTTTTTTAACACAAATTGTTAAATTTATTTTATTTGTAGTTGAAAGCTAAGCACGAAACTAATAAAAATTTTAACGTTTTGTTTATTTTTGTTGAATTTTGTTTATTGTTTAACGTTTTTTAACACACATTGTTAAATTTATTTTATTCGTTGTTGAATACCAAGCACGAAAACTATTAAATATAATTATATTTACAAAAAAAAAGATTGTAAATAATAATATTTACAAATAAAAATGGAAAAGTCAGTTTTATTAATGTTTTTAGGAGGCGTGCCAAATTCCCCAAACATAATCAGACATTGGGTAAATATGAATACACGGTTTGATAATAAAGACAATGTCTATGTAGTGGTACATCCTATCAGCTTACCCTATGTCATAAACGAAGAGTTTAGTTCAATTTTTAAAAAAGAAAATGTCTATGTGGTGGATGAATCGCATCACGTCGCTACAATGTGGGGAACCTTATCATTGGTTGACGCTGAATTGCTAATGATGCAGTATGGTCATAAAATGCGAGGAGACAAGTTGTATTATGATAAATATATTTTATTGTCAAATACATGTTGTCCTCTTTATACTATGGATGTTATTTATTCAGATGTATTATCAGATGACAAGTCAATCATAGGTGCTTTTCCTTATCCAAATCCAAAGAATCAATCACAGTGGATGGTTCTTGATAAACAACATGCACGAATATTTTTTACGGTATCGTCTACCGATACATATGAAAAGGATTCACTCGTTGCATCCTGCCAAACAATTAAAGATGAAAAAAAACTCAATCGATTAAGGATAAACATGCCGGTTAACCCAACCTTATATAATCTAGAATATGCTAAATTTTATAATGAAAAAAAAATATGCCAACCTGCAGATGAATTATTTTTTATAGAATATATGATGGATCATTTTCGTATGGATGATATAACCGATCACCTTCGTACCCTTAAACCTGCACAAGTTGTACGAAATATAAAATCAGTACCACTCGATGTCTATTACGCATTAAAACGCATTACTGACTTAAATAAAGAGGAAATCACGCATTTAGAGCCTATAATTTTAGGAAATGTACCCTATCATATACAAAAAAGTTATATGGATACCCGTATTTTTACGTCTAATGATACTCTATTTGTATTTTCGACATCGGTGTTAGGGTGTACTTTTTCAACAGAATATAATCCGTCAAATGTGCTACGAGATTTTAGTGCGTTTGACGACTTTAATGTAAACGATTTTATACACATGAACGCATCACCACGTGAACTACTTTCTTATGTATCAACTAAAATAACAGATTGTGACACATTAAGAACACGGTTAGACATAAAAGAAAATTCTGATGTATTTTCAATTGTTCCACGACGACCTATTTTAACAACCATAAGTCATCCGATTGAATATTCAACCTACACGTTACGTTCCATTATGAATACATTTATATTATTGTATAAAATATCATGTTTATTTCATAATACATTTCTATATGGAGGATGGAACAACACTTATGTAAATGCTATGCGTGTGATAATGATTGTATACTTGACTATCATTTCAAAAGAATTTGGTATGTGTGACCAATTTAAAAAGCGTGTGGTGTTAAACTATAAAATAATACTACAAAATAGGTTTACGGAATTAATGGATACGATGGATGAGTTTTTAACCCTATTACATAAAAAGTATCTAGACATGCCGGTTGACACTCTAGAACGTTTATTAAATAAAAAATATGGCACGCTCATCACAAACGACTCACTATTGTCGGCGATATGCAATCAATCTTATTTTATACGAAAATGTTATGATTCATCTCACATTGAAACCTTTTCGGATGTACTTAAAACGTTACCCATGATTACATCATTACCAGAACCAAGAGATGAATTTACACTCTCATTAGTCACACCTCAACGTGTACGCTTAATGCCTATGCATTTTAGTTATGCGTGTCCACGTGAACGTAAAAGCCTAAAAAAAAAGAAAAAAAATACCAAAAAGAGTAGAAAATAAAAAATATTCATTAGTGAATTCCAACCACGAAATTATTAAATATAATTATTTTATATTTAATACACTAATAAACTAATACATAATTACACATCTTCAATCTGAATATGTTCGCTTCGACACAAGGGACACCGTCTCGTACCATGATGCCTGGCCATATTAAACCAGCAATACTCATGAAAATAGTGTTGACACGACGTTCGTACCCATGGTTTGCCATCGTCGGCTAGACAAATGGCGCAATTCTCACCACGGACGTAGCCGTAAATATAACAATTATTACATTTCCCGTTTTCAGAGGCTAGTTGGTGGGTTTTACCGAGACGACCACAGGCGCATCGTTCGGGAGGATGCGTGTACAAAAACGTCAACGAGTTGCGAATAGCACTCAAGTTGTCCATGACAAACGGAATTGACAAGATTAAATCGTCCTTGTATAATTCCGCATACACATTCATGACGGGAACCCACATCCCGCGGTCGCATTCAGAATGGTAGCACCAAGACATGATACCGTCTCGGTTCATACAATGAAATTCAAACGTGACTTGGATATAATAGGTATTGCGTAATTCGTAAAAGCGATTCTCACACAATTCGGCGTGAAGATGAGGGTAAGATAAGAGTTTTTTGACATGTACTTCGGTCCACCGAATCGCTACTTCTAATTCACGTTCCATAATGAATCAGTAGTTTGCCTATCCATTTTTCATTTTTAACGACTACCAACGTGATTTTGAACGTGCGTGTTTTTTAGCAGTTCTTTTTAAAAGCGGCTATGCGATTTCTTTTGACGCTACTTTTTTTAAAAGTGGCTTTGACACGTCTTTTTTTGGCTTTTGAACGTCTTCCTTGTTTATCATCTTGGTTATAAAGCAAGTCACGCACAGCTTGAATATCTGGCTCTTCTGCTAAATAAAAAAATAACGCATTCATAGCAAATCCTTCGTCTTTCTTCATTTCGGCGTCAAATAATTCGTTTTCTTCAGGGCTTAATTGACTTTTAATTTCAGCGATGCCTTCCTCTAGGTCTTGTTTTTCAGCTTTTTCATGTTCTAATTTTAATTTATGTATATAAGAAGAGTAGGCTCGTGATGGTTTTTTATTAAATATTTTACACATGAATTTGCCTTTTTTCTTGAACCCTAAACAATGTCTATACCCCATTTTTTTATAGAAACCAATGACGTTAGGTAATGGCAATAATTTAATAAAATCAATGTCAAGTCGTTTCATATGATCTTCCATCAAGCGAATTAAATGACTGCCGATGCCTTTTACGTATTCTGAAGGAGGCATTAATTCGGCTTGTTTTGTGGTTAATTCATTGACATAGGCGATTTTTCTACTATGGCGTACGCCTTTCCATTCTTCCATAGTGACAACCATCCATCCATAAACAGATAATTCTTTTTTATTCGCAATACACCATATTAATTTACTTCCTTCCGGAATATCAGCAGGTATAATTGTTCCATCTAATACACGCGCTGCAATATACAAATACTGCATTTTATCACAGTGTTGTCGCCAAGGATAAATATCTTTAAATTGAGAACTATCTGTTATGGCACGTGAGGTTAAATACGCAATAAGTTCTTGATGCGTTTGGTCACATTTGAATACATCATAGACCAATTGGATACCAGATGCCATTTATAATATAAAAGTAAAAAATGAAAAATAATAAATAACACTATTTTTCATCATTTGCCATGTCCAGCGCACCTTTACCTGCTTTGGCGTATACTCCATCCCAAGAAATGGATGATACCATGCCACTGGCTTTACCCTCACTTATGGCCACTCCGTCTCAAGCCATGGACGTTTTTCATTCAAAAAGCCGTTCTCGTCTCTCGTGTGTGAAAGACGCCATTTCTACCACGCTCGACACCATCTCTATTTTGAATCGCGACGCCTCTGAAGAAAACAAAATCAAGGTCAAACTTGTACTTGTCGATACCCGATTAAAAGAATTGACAGGTTCTATTTCTTCTTTGAAAAGTCAATTATCATACGTGTGTGCCGACAATGGAACCAATCTTATCAATATCGTCACACATGCGCTCACTACATGGGACAAAACTCCAGCAGAACAGCGTCATAAACTGGTAGGTATGGTCTTCACGGACGGTTACCATAATGATTCAGGTGATATGAATGCGGATAGCACCAAAGACGCCATTCGTCGTTTGGCCGATACGCATTCCATTTGTGCCTATATGGGGATTGGGTCCGCTTCTAATGTAGACCATGTCACATTGACGGGTCTCAGTGAAGGACAGCCAGGAAGTTATACCAATGCCGTGTGTGCGTCGGATGTGGTCAATACCATCCAAGCCCGTTGTTTCGAAATGCTAACCGCCCGTGATACTCGAGATGTGGTGATTCGCCTTATTTGTAAAAGTGATACCGTGATTCCCGATTCGGTCGTTCTGGGGTACTTGTCTCAATCCGAATTTGAGTCGTTGCCAGATTATTCCACTACAAAATTAGCCACGTTTGACCAAGTTGGCGATGTGTGTCTTATCACACCCAGTATTTACAGCGATGTATCGAATTCGGCAAAAGGACAAGAACTAACCTTGTATATCGATACGAGCGGTTCGATGGGATCTCCAGTCGAAGGAGATAGACACGAACCTTTACCCAAATTAAACGAAAAACAATCCGAAGCATCAGTCAAGCCGTGGGTTGAGTTATCTCTTCCCGTATCTTCGTGGACATCTACGTCGCATCTGTTTTTCAAGGCACAACTTGGTCGTGTATCCATCGAGTACACAGACATTCACGGTGACAGACAGCATGAATGTATTCCTGTTAAAAAATCAGACGATATGGCTGGTGTCGTAAAACTGGTCAATATGATGAATTGGTTAAACTCACGTGTCATGATTCGTGACGTGCGTACGTATTACAAGGAAAACATGCGTATCTTACACGACGCACTTGATTACCAGCAATGGTTGCGTAACCAAATCAATGCTGTATGGACCAAAGTCAAGGAACGATACCGCCGAGTAGGGCCATCCACTGCCGCCAAGACGATGCAAAAAGGCGATGCGTTCTTTGAAGCACCACCCGTGACATTGATGGAGTTGGCGCGTACCGCAAGTTCAACCGCAAGTACGCCTACAGCAGATGGCACGCTTGGCGCAAATGCCGAATATGTGTCACAAGACGATTGGGACAAGTGCAAGATTTGTTTTGAAAATCAGGCGGAAGTGGTATTTACGGGATGTGGTCATGCGGTGGTGTGTATGAGATGCTACAAGGAGAATTTGAATAAGGGCGGCAAGTCGGAATGTATTGTGTGTCGTCATTCGGTGGATGATTATGCCATGATGAATTACAGTGCTGGATTGAATTGTAAAAAGTGTGACCAACCCGGTGCGTATATTGGAAATTGTGGTCATATGCATTTTTGTGGTACGTGCGTTCCTAAAGAGAGACGTGTTATGTGTGAGATGTGTCCAAGTCCAATTGAAGTCGCATTGATTCATGTGTATTTGTAAATTGATGTCATTGATAGGTTTGCTTATGTAAATAAGCAAAAAAAGCGTGTTTTATAAATATGGTCACAAGTAGGTTAAATGACCAAAGTCATCAAAATAAAACATCTGTTTTATATTCCGATGCCTAAATCCAATCTTTGGATAAGTAGGCGGAATGTTATGCTTTTTATGTCGAATCCAGTTGGCAATAATAACACTCAAGATAGATTGTTCGGGACAGGACCATCTAAATCCAGGCATCATGTCGCCATAAGGAAAGGGATCAATCCAACGTGTAACACAGCATGCATTATCCCATTCGGTCAGTAATTGGATAGATACGGGTGATTTTTTAACAATGATAAAGTTAGACACCAAACTGCGAAACTCGTATGAAAAGGGATGATCTTCACCCAATTCTCTAAGAATATTTGTTTTGGTATGATATTTTATAGGAATATCCGTTTCTCTTGCAATAAAAAAATCGAATTCACATATCTCTAGACATTGTTTTGCAATCGCTTTTATATCTTCATAGTCACCTAGAACGCTATATTTTCTGATGTTACTGTCTCGGTAAATAAGAATATCACCCTCGTTCATCTTTTCCAATTCCAGCAACATGATTTTTGGACGCCACGCACAGTTTCCTATACGATACATACCTGGATTCATTGTAACCAATCCGGGTTCAACGTAATCGGTGACATAACTATCTAGTTTCAGTTCTTTCATTATTCGTGGCGTATAACATGCTATCGTATTCACATGACCTTTGGCCGCATTTTCAATAAGAGATTGATTCGCTGTAAGGTCATTTCCATTATCATGAGGAGGACCTTCCGATATAAAATAAACAAGATTCACAGAGTGTGTTTCAGAATAGTGTTCTTTATGTGTAATGGCCATACACGACTGGATACGATCTGATTTTAGATAAACACATGCCATTTTCTATTTCAAATATTTTAATTATCAGTGTTTTTACAGTAAAAAAAGCCGTCGATTTTTTTATCATAGTATACCATAAATGGATATCGTCGTCACATTCATGCCTTTAAATTATTCGATACGAATGACTATTTACCCAGCATGGATTAATCTCCCAATAGATAGTCTAAAAAATGTCATACGTCATCTATTTGGGATTCGTGCAGAGTATCCGTTCGATTTATGTGATATTGATAATAAACCGATAGAAGGAACTATTGAATCGCTTCAAAATTGTTTTTTAATAACACTACGAGAACCGGACATTACTGCTGACGTATATGAGCGTGCTAGACGGAATAATGATGTGCCCAACGTTTTCTTTCCGCCACTGGGTCAAGAAATATTGGATGAGGGTGTCAAGCAAAGACTTGTGGCACGTATACGAGAACTACAAGAACGACGCCTTCGCGTCGTGGAACAGCCAGGCTGGTTTCCATGGTTATTTCCAGCACTGGAACGTTTTCCGAATGCTTTACGTGATGATCCTCATAGTGAAGGTATTCGACGTGCCATAGCTCTTTTAGACAAATCATCGACATGCCAACGTGTCATGTCGTGGTTTCGACCCGCAAAACAACCTTTTATGTGTGGAATATGCCATGAAGAAGATACAACTGTAAATGGAGGTCAAATATGGTTACCATGTCGACATTCATTTCATCTCTATTGTATTGGTAGAAACATGACACGACATACAACGTGCCCTTATTGCCAAGTTGAAATTGATTCGATTTCACGATGTAGACCTCCGGATGCGTTTATGGGTCGAAACACTAAAAAAACAAGACGTTCAAAACGTATTAAGAAACAATAAATTTATAAAGATAAATGATATATCATAGAAATGGAAAATACAGAAGAACCGTGTATTATTTGTTTTGAAGAAAATCAAGAAAAAATATTATTTGATTGTAGTCATGATATATGTTTAGTTTGTTACAGTAAATTATTAGAAAACTATAATGTAATATGTCCTATTTGTAGAACAATAATAGAAAACCCCGTAAAACCTATTTCTAGGTCGGTCGTCATTCCTATTAATCCTCCTATTAATCCTAATCCTCCTATTAATCCTAATCCTCATATTAATCCTAATCCTCATATTAATCCATTAATTCAAATAAATAGAATGGGTTGGAAAGGTATTTTTTGTTTAACTAGTGTGTTAGCTATATTAATTATTACAACCGTTTCCGTAACGTATAAAACTGATTAAGTGAGACCTTTATAAAAATTTATTTTTATAAAATGTTTTTGGTGCGGGGTTTTCACAAAAAGTCGTATTAAGGCGCCGATACAGTGGCTAGCCATGAATTTGTAACAATGGCATTCTTTACGAGACCCGTGCCTAAATCCATAACAGTACATTGAACAATGCTAGAGGATGCCAATGTATTGGGAACAGTTGCTGAAATTGTCGCATTTGTGCCAAAAGAGGTCGTTGTGATACTTGTTTGAGGCGTTGAGCCCGGTGCGACCACATACACTGTATTGGATGCGCTCGTAGTGGCCAATGGAGTATACCAGTTCCCTGCCACTACACCAAGAAAGGCGGGCGTCGATGTATATCCGTCATTGGTCAATATTCGTGCCACTTGTTGAGTTGTGCTTTCCATCATGCCGGATGCCCATGACCAGCTTACGGTAGCGACTGTGTTTGAATTTAATTGCAAGATGTGATTATTTGCGCCTGAAATGGTATAGGATGACGCATTAGGAAATAAAGGTCCAGCGCTGGTATGAATAATCCAACCACCGATATCCCACGTCGATGGCGCTGAGGTGACGACCAAACGGTAATAAGAGTAGGCGGTCGTATTCGGTACGGTAAATAAGGTTGGTTGTGCTGAATTCCACATTATTCGGCTTGTGCTTTCTGAAATGAATTGCCATGCCGTGCCGTTATTTGAGCCAAGACATACGTACCCTTGAATCATCGAATCGATGCTATCGACACGAGGCACTATGGAAAACGAAGACATGATGACTGCTGATGCCAATTGAATTTGGATATATTCGCCGTAAATAGACTGGGTTACAGCGTTCGTTCGTGGCGTTAATGTATACGATGTTAATGACGCCACGTTTGAGGCGATCCCATTGGCGTATACACTTGACGTTGTGCCCAAAAAGGTGGTATTACCCGTCAATAATAGAGCGATATTAGTTGGCGACCCATTCATGAGACCCGAAGCCCATGACCATGTTAATTTGGCTACAACAGAAGAATTAGAGGATAATAAAAGATTGGATTGAGTGGTGCTTATGACCGATGACGTATAGGAACCGGATAAGGCTAATCCAGAAGAAGTAGATAAAATCCAACCGCCAATTGTCCATGGAGAGGGTGCTTGAATGATAATCAATCGGTAATATTTGTAAGAAGAAGGAGATGCGACTTGCCATTGCTGAGGAACGCCTAATGACCAAATAATTCGATTCATAAATGTCAAGTACACCCAGTTGGTTCCATCCGTTGAACCCACCAACATCATGGAAACGGGGTTCGTACCAATGGATTGTGGCCATACTTGGAAGGACGTCAGAGTAATGGCTGTTGTTAATTCGACTTGAATGTATTCACCATTCATTGATGCTGGACACGACGCGCCGTTTGTGGTGGTATACACGGTACTGGGTGAAGTGAATGCGGCAATGCTATTGGTATCACTTGGATAGGATGCGGGCATGACTGAACCCAAATACGTAGAGGTATAACCATTAGTCGTTAATAACGATGCAACGGATTGGCTGACATCCAACATGCCTACAGCGGGCCATGACCATGACATGGTTGCGATTTGGGTTCCGCTCGATAACAAGTTCTGGTTCATGGAACCGGATACGGTCGTTCCAGATGGGGCAAACGCATTGCCAGATGTATCATACATGATCCATCCCGCTAAATCAAACGTACCACTTGTTGGCGCTTGTGTGATAATCAATCGGTAATAACTGTACGATGTTCCAGTTGATACATAGAATGGAGTTGGGGTTAACGCATTCCAAAAAATGGTATTGTTTTTGGTATCCAATGTTTGCCAATTAATTCCATCATTTGAGGCGACGAGCATGAATCCCCGAAACATAGACCCAATACTACGTGGCACTAATTGATATGACCCTAGAATTTTAGAAGTGGTCCATTCTACTTGGATCCATTCACCGTAAACTGTATTTTGAGAAACAGCTGTCCAAGTGTAACCATATATGCCCGAACCACCGGATGCGGTAACTGTATACGCACTAGATTGATTCACAGAATTAACCGACGTGGGGGTTGGAGTGGGTGATGGTGTCGCTGAAATTGATGCGGATAAAGCACTATAATAGTAGGGTTGCCATGTAATAAGTCCGGTTGCGGTAGAACTTGTATTACTATAGGTATCGGTAACGACACATTGAATGTTGGTAGTGGTCGCTGGACCAGTTGGTACAGTTCCTGTGATACTGGTTGTACTTGTTTGGCTATTGACAACTGAACTTGTACAATTCATTGATACCATTCGATAGGTAGTTTGTGAGGCTAATGATGTGGATAATCCGGATGCGTATTTACCTGAACTCGTCACGCTAATGAAAGATTGAGAATATCCATCGCTTGTCACTATACCCGCAATTGATTGTTTTGAAGTCATGCTGGACCAAGTCACAGTAGCCAATGTTTGTGTTCCTGATTTTAATAGGTTATCCGTAATGGTATAAGAGGCGTAGGAGCTAAATAGAGGGCCAGTTGATGTACATAAAATGATACCGCCGATATCAAATGTGTTGGATGCGGACGTAACGATAATGCGATAATACAAGTAGGCTTTTTGAGAGAGTACCGTGAATGAAGAGGGTAAATTGGATTGCCAAAATACGGTTGATGGACTAGAAATGACATATTCCCAATTCGTGCCATTGGTCGACCCTAGAACCATAAAGGATTGACACATGGTTGATACGTTATTCCAACGTGGCGCTAATTGGATGGATTTGAGTTGGGTCGATGTTGATAATTGAATTTGGATATATTCACCCGCTACACTTAAATCCACATCGGTAATGGCGGATGACACCGTGTACATGCTTACAGAGGCGGATGTCGCAATGCCAGATAATGGGTAAAGCGTTGCCGATGACATTCCTAAATAGGTGGGAATAACACCAGTTAATATATAGGATACATTCGTCGGTGTTCCACGCATTAGACCTGATGCCCATGACCAACTTACTGTCGCTACGGTAGTTGTGGTTCCAGATAATTGTAACAAGGAACCAAAAGAACCCGCTGTGGTGTAGGTATCGCTAAATAAAGGACCTGAATTGGTTGATAAAACAAAACCGCTAATATCCCATGTGGATGTGGCTTGAGTCACTACTAAGCGGTAATACAAAAAGGCATCGGGTGTACCAATGTACCATCTTTTAGGAAATAATTGCGTCCAAATCAATTGATTGGCTGATGTGAGGTAATTCCACGTGACCCCATCGTTTGAACCCAATACCATTATTGCTTGTGGCGCATATAATGTCGAATTGGGCCATAATTGAAATGATGTAACGGTAGCAGGACTTGTCAGTTGGACTTGAATCCATTCGCCCATGACTGTGGCTACGCTGGTATTATATTTTACGCCTGAATAGGTTGTTAACGGAGAGGAAATGGTGGCGATGCCATTTAATGAATCTGGGTATTCGCTTGGTGATACCAATCCTACATACGCACTTGTATTGACCAATATATTTGCCGCAATTTGAGATGCGCTTTCGGTGGTGACGGACCGCGTGCCTATGTTATTACTGTCCCAGGACCAAGTAAGCGTCGCTACCGTTGACCCACCGTTTTGAAGGGTAGACCCCGATACAGTGGTTCCGTTAGGTATAAACGAAGCGCCAGACAAGTCGTACATGAACCACCCCGCCACATTGGTCGTGGATGGCGCTTGTGCCATGACCAATCGGTAATACGAATAAGATGCGCCGTGTGTCGTAAAAAAGGGTGTAGGCGTAAGGGCGTACCACCACATGCCATTATTGATACAATCGATCGCATACCACGTTATGCCATCCGACGAACCAAGTAATAGAAACGATTGGGCCATGGATGCCGTATTACGTGGTACCAGATGGTAAGAACCTAGATATTTAGATGTCGACCATTGTACCTGAATCCATTCACCGTGAACCGCATTGCTGGCGGATAATCCCCATGCGTATGTATAGGGGCCTAATCCACCTGAGACGGAGCATATGCAATTATTAATCGTTTGGATGGCGTTTCCTGGTGTCGTGATAGTTGCGGGTAATGATAATGAAGAAGATAAGGGTAGAAAATAAGGTTGCCATGTGACACTGCTGGTTAGAGTTAATATCGATCCACTTATGGTGTCTGTAATGATACACGTTATCGTCGATGTAGAACTAAAACCGGTAGTCATGGTAGCTGTAAATGTCGTGGTAGAAGAAGTGCTCGTATTGGCAATAATGGCGCTTGTATTACCTCCCGTTGCAGACCAATTATAACTATAACTGCCTGACCCACCCGAAATACCAGCTGTATATAAAACTGATGTTTGCGTTGAACCACCTAGTAAGGTGGGAGTTGGTGCTGGTAAAGATGTAATGGAACCACTCAAGTCGGTATAGTAGGGTTGCCAAGTGACGCTGCTGGTTGCCGTGGAACTATCTCCATCATTTGTATCTGATACAAGACATGTAATGGTCGACGTGGATGACGGACCAGTTTTCATGGATGCGGTAAATGTCGTATTGGAAGCAGTGCTTGAATTAACAGTCACGCTATTGACATTACCACCACTAGTAGACCACGCATAAGTATAAGAACCTGTTCCACCAGAAGGAGTACATGTATATCGAACCGATGTTTGAGTTGCAAAGCCTAGTAAAGTAGGTGTAGGGGCAGGCAATGATGTAATGATGCTAGTTAATGGTAAATAATAGGGTTGCCATGTGACACTACTGGTTAGAGTCAATATCGATCCACTTATGGTGTCTGTAATGATACACGTAATCGTCGATGTAGAACTCAATCCAGTAGTCATGGTCGCTGTAAATGTCGTGCTGGAAGAAGTGCGCGTATTGGCAATAATGGCGCTTGTATTACCTCCCGTTGCAGACCAATTATAACTATAGCTGTTTGAACCACCCGAAATACCAGCTGTATATAAAACTGATGTTTGTGTTGAACCACCTAGTAAGGTGGGAGTTGGTGCTGGTAAAGATGTAATGGAACCACTCAAGTCGGTATAGTAGGGTTGCCAAGTGACGCTACTGGTTGCGGTGGAACTATCTCCATCATTTGTATCTGATACAAGACACGTAATGGTCGACGTGGATGAAGGACCAGTTTTCATGGATGCGGTAAATGTCGTATTGGAAGCAGTGCTTGAATTAACAGTCACGCTATTGACATTACCACCACTAGTAGACCACACATAAGTATAAGAACCTGTTCCACCAGAAGGAGTACATGTATATCGAACCGATGTTTGTGTTGCCAATCCTAATAAAGTAGGAGTAGGTGCTGGCAATGATGTAATGACGCTAGTTAATGGTAAATAATAGGGTTGCCATGTGACACTACTACTGGTAATATACACGGCACCGTTAATCGTATCTGTAATCGTACAATTAATAGTTGAAGTTGAACTAGGACCCGTTTTCATCGATGCCGTAAATGTCGTGGTAGATGATGTAGGTGTATTGGTAATGATGCTATTAACATTTCCTCCTGATGTTGACCAACTAAAACTATAAATACCAGATCCACCAGTTGGTGTACACATGTAAAGAACGGATGTTTGTATTGACGCACCAAGTAGGGTCGGTGTGGGTGCTGGAACGGATATAATAGAACCGCTCAAGTCAGTATAATAGGGTTTCCAGACAATAAGACCGGTTTGATTAGTCTGGTATCCGCTAATCACATCTGTTGCATTACACCGTATTAACGATGTCGAAATAGGACCAACAGGTATGATTCCAGTGACGTTGGCTGTACTTGTACTTGATACCGTATTGACATTAACCGTACTTGATGGCGAAATCATTGGTGCAAATCGATAAATTGTGCTTGAGGCCGATGATGTCGCCAATGGGTTGTATTTACCTGTTGTTATTGCTCCCAAATAGGAAGGTATGGATTGTATATAATTATCAGAAACAAGAATGGCCGCTGGGTATTGAGTCGCGCTGGTTAAAGTAGACCACGACCAACTTAATGTCGCCATTGAAACAGATTCAGGAACGATATAGGATGTGGAGGGTGTGGTATTATTGGCCCATGGAAGATAATTGGATACTATTGTTCCTAAATATACTGAATTTTGAAAATAACTATCCAATGTTAGAAATAATGCGCTTTGAATAAATGGAGTAGGCGTAACTGTTGGTGTAGGTGTAGCCGTTGGTGTAGGTGTAGCCGTTGGTGTAGGCGTAGCCGTTGGCGTAGGTGTAGCCGTTGGCGTAGGTGTAACCATTGGCGAAATAGATGAAGACCACGTTAATGTAGCAATTTGGTTGAGTTGATTTATAATATTATTATTGGCACCAGAAATGGTATAATTGCCTTTTGACGAAATGATTGGTCCTGATGATGAATTTAAAATAAACGCGCCAATATCAAATGTGCCAGGTGCCGATGTAATAACAAATCTGAAATAAAAATAAGATTGAAGTGGCGTACACACAATCAACATGGGCGTCGAGTTATTCCAAATGAGACGACTTTTTGAAGCCGTAATGTAATGCCAGGTGGTTCCATCGTTTGAACCAAGTAATACAAAACCTTGAATCATGGTATTATATGAACCCAATCGTGGTACCAATAAAAACGAAGAAATAAGTACAGATGATGCTAATTGAATTTGAATCCATTCACCAGATATGGTTTGAGTTACGGATGAACCCTTAACAGTAGAATATACAGTTGTTGGCGAAGATGTCGCAATGCCATTATTTGAAATCGGGTATTGGACGGTAGATGTCATGCCCAATGTTTTTGTCGTTCCTGTTAACAGATTACTTATAGCGGAAGGCGTACCGTTTAATAAACCAACCGCCCAAGACCAGCTCAATGTGGCCACAGTTACACCCGATTGTTGTAAAATAGATCCATACGTTCCTGTATTAGTATACCCATTAGGATTAGGAAATAAAGGTCCAGATAAAGTCGACAAGATCCAACCGCCAATATCCCATGTCGTCGGCGCTTGGATAATTACAAGTCGAAAGTACAAGTAGGATTGAGTTGTTGGAATATTAAATTGTTGAGCTTGGTTGGCATTCCATAATAACCGATTCGCATACATTAAATAAATCCAGGTAGTTCCATCATTTGAACCAAGTAATAAAACAGATTTGGGTGCTGTGCCATCAACTGTAGGCCATAATTGACATGATGTAACAGTAGCTGCTGTTGCCAATTGAACTTGAATATATTCACCACTAGATATCGCTGAACCTAATGTTTGTTCTATATCATATAATGTAGATGGTGAAGATAATGTTGAAATACCGTTCGTATCATAGTCATTTGATAAAACTACTCCTAAATAAGCCGATGTGTTATTCGGGATCAATATACTGGCTATAGACTGAGTGTTATTTTCTTGGTAGGCATTAGCCCATGACCAAGAGACAGTCGCTACAGTTGTGCCACCTGATTGGAGTAATTGATTATTAGCACCAGAAATGGTTGTTGTACCTGGTGTAAAAGCCGTTCCATTTACATCATATAATATCCATCCAGCAATATCCGTTGCTAAAGATATAGAGGATTGGGTTATAACGAGTCGGTAGTACGAATAGGATGTGCCATGTGTCACATAAAATGGAGTAGGCATAAGTGAATTCCACGTGACCAAATTTGATTGTGTATCAATCAAGAACCAATTCTGGCCATCATTTGACCCAACAATTGAAAATGCTCTACACATGGTAGCCGTTTGGCGTGGCACCAAATAATACGAACCAAGAATTTTAGATGAGGACCATTGGACTTGAATCCATTGTCCGTTTAGCGCATTCAATTGTTTGAGACGTAAAATGTTATTGAACGCACCTCTGATCGTGTAAGAAGATGTATTGGAAAATAAGGGACCATCTCTTGTATATAATACAAATCCACCCAATTCAAATGTATCAAGCGCAGCAGTGACGACCAATCGGTAATAAAGATATGCTTTGGATGTCATGATTGAAAATAATGAAGGCAAATTGGTAGTCCAAAATAATGGAGACGAATTTGCCGACATGTATTCCCATGAAGTTCCATCCAATGAACCAAACAGCATAAATCCTTGTATCATCGTATTCGGTGTATTGGCGCGAGGTACCAATTGAATGGCCGTAATCATGGTAGCAGTTGTTAATTGCACTTGTAACCATTCACCGTAAACGGGGTCCAATGTCGTGGTGTAATCGGGCGACACTGTATAGGTTGTGGTATTAGCACTTGTTGCAAGTCCTGTTAATGCGGGGTATTTTGTGGTAGATGTCATGCCAATGGAGGTGGTTGTTCCTGTAAGTAATCTGGATACCGACGATAAAACGCCATTGGTTAAACTAGAGTCCCATGACCAACTTAAGGTGGCGACTGTTGAACCCGATTGTTGTAGAACCGACCCGTTCGTTCCTGAAGTGGTAAATGTTCCAGTTAATATAAGACCGGACGCATTCGATAAAATCCATGCGCCAATATCCCATTTGGAAGTAGCTTGTATAATGATTAATCGGTAATACGTAAACGCATTGGGCATCGGAATAGTCCATTGTTGCGCTTGTTGTTCAGACCATACGATTTTATTGGCAAATAATAAATAAGTCCAATTCGTGCCATCATTTGACCCTACTATTAAAATTGTTTGAGGCGTATACAAGGTTGACAATGGCCATATTTGGAACGATGTTACCGTTTTGGCTGTTGTAAATTGTACTTGTACCCATTCACCCATAGCGGTAACGTTATTTTTGGTTTGTTTTGTGCCTGAATAAAGTGTTAGTGGCGTAGAATCGGTCGGGATGCCATTATTTGATACTGGGTATTGGGAAGGTGAAACAAGACCGAGATAGGTACTAGTGTATCCCGTCGTAGTGAGTATATTGGATACCAATTGCGTATTATTTTCCGTTGTAATCGAACGTGAATTTATATTATCTGAATCCCAGGACCAACTCATGGTAGCGACGGTCGTTCCATTCAATTGGAGTAATTGATTGGATGAACCCGATACTATAGTATTTCCAGTTACAAACGGATTTCCGGATACATCATACATGATCCAACCTGCTAAATCGGTAGCAGCCGACGTCGATGCTTGAGTAATAACCAAACGATAATACGAGTAAGGTGTACCGTGTGTCACATAAAATGGGGTAGGAGTTAAGGCATACCACCACACTGCGCTATTAACAATATCAATGACATTCCAATTGATTCCATCCGTGGAACCTAAAATAGCATATCCTTGAAACATGGACGATGTATTTCGTGGCACAATATGGTAATATCCAAGCGTTTTGGGAGAAGACCATTGCACTTGAATCCATTCACCGCGAATCGCATTTTGTAGTACGGACCATGTAAAGGAATAAGAGCCAGAACCACCTGAAGCTGAACAAATGTAATCACCCGATGTTTGCGAAGTGGGTCCCAATAAATATACCATGGGAGTAGGGGAAGTTAATGTTAATATAACTGGTGTATAATAGGGTTGCCAATTCACGCTACTATTTGCAATAAATGATTGTCCACTGATATTATCCGTAATAAGACATGTCACATTTGAAGGTTGATTTATACCAGGTATAATATATGCTGTAAATGTTGTTGAAGAAGATGTTTTATTATTAGCAGAGATATAACTGGCGCTTCCACCTGATGCGTCCCAATTAAAAGAATAGCTTCCTGATCCACCGGTTGGAGTACATGTAAATAATACTGATGTTTGATTAAGATTGCCTAATAAAGATGTAACGGATGGAGGCGATGTAATATTTCCTAGTAGAGGTGTATAATACGGTTGCCATGTCACACTACCTGTAGAAGTTGAACTATGAGCACTAATAATATCAGTAACAAGACATGTAATTACTGAATTCGAACTTGGCCCAGTCCTCATGGATGCCGTAAATGTTGAAGTGGACAGAGTTGGCGTATTGGCAATGACGCTATTCACATTTCCTTCACTAACTGACCATTGGTAAGAAACGGAACCAGAACCACCCGTAATATTACACGTATAGAGAACAGAGGTTTGTGTCGATAAACCAAGTAAAGTAGGAGTAGGAGTTGGAAGCGAACTTATATTTGTTAATAATGGTAAATAATAGGCGGGCCATGTTATAGTGTTTGAAACGATTAATGTAGAACCATCTATAATATCGGTAATCAAACATGACACAGTTGATATTGAATTCGAAGAGGTAGCGTTCATGACCACTGTAAATGTCGTGGATACACCATTTATAGTATTAGGTATAATACTTGATACACTTGCCCCGCTACCTGACCATGTATAGGTATACCATCCTGAACCGCCTGTCGGCAAAATAGTACATAAGGTAGACGTTCGTGTTTGGGTTCTTAACAGTAATTGAGTCGGAGACGGCGCTGGTAAAATGACAATACTTCCACTTAGATCGGTATAATAGGGTTGCCATGGCACTATTGACGATGATATAGCTTTATCTCCATTAATGATATCGGTCACTGTAAACCTCAATACTGAATTGGTTGCTGTACCAATTGGCACATTAGCCGATAACTTAACAGTACTGCTAACAGGAGCTACACCATAGGTGCCCGACATAGGCGTTGGCGTTGGAGTTGGCGTTACGGTTTGTGGTATAATCGTTGTTGTAGCAAGTAATTTGGTTGGTATGATATAACGTGTTAATGGAGAAGAAGATGTTGATATGGGTGTGTAATTAGTTGTTATTGCACCAATTGATACGTTACCGTCAGACACCATGACAAATGCATTTAATTGCGTCGTGTCCATCAATGTCCATGACCAAGTTAATGTGGCCACTGTTTTTCCTGATTGTTGTAACACATTATTTAATGGAATTAAAGGAGTTGGTGTAGGCGTTACAGTTGGAGTAGGAGTAGCGGTTGGATTAGGTGTAGTCGTTGGATTAGGTGTAGACGTTGGTGTAGGAGTAACCGTTGGTACATTTGAACTCGATACAGTATAACTATTCATGGCATTAAATAAGGGTCCATCCAACGTACATAAAATAACATTACCAATTTCAAATGTCGGTGTGGCCGAAGTCACTACTAATCTATAAGTCGAATACGCTTTAGATGTAATGGTTGGAAAGACCATTGGTGTGTCGGTTTTCCACAACAACATGCGTGTGCTAGACGTAATCCATTCCCATGCGGCGCCATCTTGGGAACCAAACAACATAAACCCTTGTATCATGTTTTCGGTGTATTGTCCTGGAATCAATTGGATGGACGAAATAAGCTGTGCGGTTTCTAATTTAATTTGAATCCATTCGCCGTAAATGGTTTGAAATACGGTTGACAAGGAAGGTGACGAAGTAAATGACGTTGTAGATGCCAATGTCGCTATGCCATTATTGGCAACAGGGTACAAGCTTGTCGACGACATTCCGAATCCTGTCATACTTGTGCCCAGTAAAATGTTGGCTACATTGGTGCCGCTTGATATACTCGAATTCCAAGAGCAAGACACGGTGGCCACAGTTGAGCCCGATTGTTGTAAAACCGTTCCGTTGGTGCCAGACGTTGTGTATACACCAGAAAATACGGGTCCATTTTCGGTAAAGAGCAAAAAGGAGTTGATATCCCAAATTGGTGTGGCTTGTATAATGATTAAACGATAATAAGCATAGGAGGAAGCGGTAGGTATAGTCCATTGTTGTAAATAAGATTGAGACCACATGATTTGGTTCATGAATTGAAGATAATTCCATGTTATGCCATCGGTTGAACCCAATAGAATCATGGATTGAGGAATGTTTATTGTTGATGTTGGACGCAACTGAATAGAAGTAAGTGTAACCGGTGTTGCCAATTGAACTTGAATCCATTCGCCGGTGAGTGTGGATGAAAACGATGAGGATGTTGCTCCATCATACAAGGTTAGTGTAGAAGGATTAGTATTCGCAATACCAGTAGTGTAATTGGTCGAATTGACGCCGAGATAAGACGTAACGCCAGTCAATATATTTGCAACTTGGGATGAATTAATGGAACCAGTGGTCCAAGACCAACTTACTGTAGCAATGGTAGTGTTATTGGACTGTAATAATTGACCTGTTGTTCCACTTGTCGTTGTGGCATTTGGAACAAATGCATTACCTGAAATATCATACATGAGAAATCCAGCGATATCCACTGTTGTATTTTCTATTTGGGTAAACACGAGTCGGTAATACGAATAGGCAATGCCATGATTCACGTAAAAAGGTGTAGGCAACATGGTATACCACCACGTCGCATTACTCATTTGGTCAATGACAAACCACGTTGTGCCATCGGTAGAACCGCACAATATGTAACCTTGACACATGTTTGACGTATTTCTAGGAACCAATACATATGCACCAAGCACCATGGGTGTTGACCATTGGACTTGAATCCATTCGCCGTAAACGCCATTTTTAAGTACATTCCATGTAAATCCATAGGAACCAGACCCACCTGTGACTGTACTGATGTAATTTCCGCTGGTTTGTGTGGCGGGTCCAAGTAGGGTTGGTGTTGGAATGTATTGCCCTGTTGTAGAAACAACCAAAGGTGTGTAATAGGGTTGCCACGTAATTGCATTGGCGTTTGTGGCTGTAGACGTTTGGCCACTTACCGTATCGTTTACCACACACGACACGCTTGAAATGGAACTAGGACCAGTGTTCATTACTGCTGTAAACGTTGTTGAATCCGCTGTATTATTGGCAATCGTTGTGGATAGGACATTACCACCCGTAATGGACCACGCATATGTAAAATTACCACTTCCACCCACGATTTGACAGGAAACAATACCAGATGTTTGTGTGGATGTACTGAGTAATGTTGGAACCGGTGTTGGTATCGATAAAGAAGCAATTAATGGTAAATAATAGGGTTGCCATGTGATAAAAGAACGTGCAATGGTGGTATAATAAGTAGCTGGATTATCCGTATCTACATTACGACTCGTAACATTACATATAACATCAGTGAAAGATGCGCCTCCCACATTCATTACTCCTGTAAATACAGCAGTAGATGTTGACCCATTGGTTGTTATGGATTGGGATACTGTAGCATTTCCTCCAGAAGTTACCCATACAAACTCATATTGTCCTGACCCGCCAGACGCCGTACATGTAAACGTACCTGTCGTTTGTGTAGATAAACCGAGTAGTACTTGAGGAAGAGGTGTTGGAGCCGTAATGACAGTCAATAAGGCAGGTGCACATGTACTGGTAATCAATCGAGACGTCGTCACTGTACACGTACCACCATCCGGTAAATCCAAAGGTTTTTTTATTTGTACTTTTCCACCAGTGCTAACACACGGGGTTAGGTCAGTCCAATTACTAGTAAAGTTACAATTAAATGGAATCGTATTTGTGACAGAAAACGAAAGTTCTTCACCTTGTGTACTCATCACGGCTTTGCCATTTATATTAACAATCGTTATGGAACTTGTTGATGTGAGAGTCGTTGCGGAAATGACAATCGCCAATACGTCATTTGATGTGACTTGATATATAAACGGCGAATTGGTCGTATTACATGCTTGTTGTACTCCTAAAATAATTCCTGGCGCTGAACCGTTTATGGTTACAGATATCTGTGTGCCTAATTCTTCTCCATTTCCATTTACAACAATACGAAGATAATTACCTACCGCTGGGTAGGATTTATCCGATGGTACATACCGTTTTGGCGCAGGCGGTGTGAATCCGCCATTACCAGCAGCGCGTGTTATGGCTTGTTGTTGTAATTGAAACCCTTCCAAACTACACGGACCAACATCATACCATTCGCCACCATAATAACTCGCGTCAACTTGCGGTGGTAATGTCATAATTTGAGATATAGATACAGGCGTGTTACGTAATAAGGACTCATTCCATGACCAACTTAACGTTGCTTGCGTGACAGTATATAACTCTAAAATAGTTCCGTATGGTCCAGATGTAGTATACGTGTCTTTAAGTGCAGGTCCAGATACGGTTGAAAACGCAAATTTAGATATATCCCACGTGGATGTCGCTTGTACTATAATTAATCTGTAATAGGAATACACACCCGATGAAGGAGTTTGCCATTGTTGAGAGACTAATTCGCGCCAACTCATTTGGTTGATATACAAGATGAAATTCCAGGTAGTACCATTAACCGAACCTAGTAACATGACAGCCGTTGGTGTATACAATGTAGATTTAGGACATAATCTAAATGTATTGGCCATAACGGGTGTAATCAATTGCGTTTGGATCCATTCGCCTCTAACCTGTCCAGTATACGACGTTGTTGCAATGCCAAACGTGTTCAACGAAGCTGAAGAAGACGCAATACCATTTGTCGCTATCGGATATTTGGTAGGTGATACCAAACCAATGTAGCCAGTCGTATTTGGTACAAGTATATTAGCAATAACACTTTCGATAGTCGACGCTGTATCCCATGAACGAGTCACTGTGGCTACCGTTGTTCCATTTGATAAAAGTAAATTATTTGAAGCAGTCGCTCCGGATGGCACAAACGCATTTCCTGATGTATCGTAAAAATACCATCCTACTAAATCGGTGGACGAAGGTGCTTGTGTAATGACGAAACGATAATATTTATAAGATGCGCCGTGATTGACATAAAACGGCACTTCAGATAAAGACCACCATACCGCATTATTGACCGTATCAATGACATACCAATTTGTGCCATTAGCCGAACCCAGTATCATAAACCCTTGACACATATTGGCGGTTTGACGCGGTTTCAATTGATAGGAACCCATGATTTTACCCGTAGCCCATTCTACTTGAATCCATTCACCACGCAAGGTATTGGTACCCGACATAGATGCTGGAATAGAGTAAACAATGCGTTGGGTTATGATATCATTTTGATATCCCGTCATGCCTAAATAGGGTCGTGTAGATTGAAGGTATCCATTTCCCACCATAATAGCAGCAACCATTTGAGATGTATTTTCCACTTGAGATGTAGGCCATGACCACGTTAATATCGCTACCGTATTACCAGACAACTGGAGTAAATGATTGGCTGTTCCTGTTATAACATATTCGGAAGGTGTAGGTGTCGTGTTTGGTGTAGGCGTAGGCGTCGGGGTTGGTGTCGGCGTAGGAAGTGTTATACTTGGAAAAAGAGGTCCGTTTGAATCACATAAAATAAATCCAGACAAATTAAATGTGCTAGGCGCCGATGTAATAATAATACGATAATACTCAAACTCTGTGGTATTGGGAATGGTGAATGAAGTAGGCATATTCACTGTCCAGTACACGGTGCGTGGCGTTGATGTCAAGTACGTCCAATTTATAGCGTCATTCGACGCCAAACACACAAACATATCAAACATGGTTAGCGTCGAATTGTATCGTGGCACTAATTGAATCGACGATACCGCTTTGGCTGTTCCCAATTGAATTTGGATCCAATCCCCATCAATTTGTTGACTAATTAAAGAGGGTGAATACGTAAATGTTGTAATAGGCGCGGGTGACGTCGCAATGCCATTACTAGAAGGATATTCAATTTCTGAAGTCATGCCTATAGAATTTGTTTCAATTATAATCGGAGTTGGACTAGGCATTGGAGTTGGTGGTATCGGGGTTAGTGTCGGCGTTGGAGTAGGAGTTGGAGTAGGAGTTGGAATAAAAACAGATTGCCAAATAATAAATTTAGATACAGATATTGTATTTCCAAAAAACGAATCCATAACAGTACATTGAAGATTTGATTGTGTAGTAAACCCAGGTGATAATTGGACATTTGTTACGACACGTGAACTAGAGGTCGTTGTTTCCAATGTTGTAATCGATGATGATGTAACTGTACTTAGTATAGGTGCAAATATATAGTTAGTACTAGGAGTAGTGTTTCCTGCCCAAGGTGAATAGGATACTATTGTTGTCCCGAGATAAGTAAACTCTAGAGGAGTAGGCGTTGACGTCGGAGTAGGCGTTGACGTAGGAGTAGGTGTTGACGTCGGAGTAGGCGTTGACGTAGGAGTAGGTGTTGACGTGGGGCTTGGAGTTGGTGTTACAACGGAAGAGATACGAGTCTTGTATCCATCAGGAGTCATTAGCAAAGCAACAGATTGAGGTGTTGCTGTCCATGACCAGGTTAATGTCGCAACGATTTGATTTTTTAAAATTAATTGATTATTATTTACTACATAGGCTAAAGTATTTGATAAAACAGGTCCCGAAATCGTATACAAGATAAATCCTCCAATATCGAATGTCGATGAAGCGCTTGTTATGATTAATCGATAGTAGGAATAGGAATTAATAGGGGTACATGTAAATGAAACGGGAACAACTGCTTTCCATAAAAGTCGTGTATTATTTTGAGTAATAAAAGTCCAATTTGTAGCATCATTAGAACCTAACAAAATAAATCCTTGAGGAGACGTGTTATATGAATTAAATCTTGGTACCAATTGAATAGAGCTGATTAATACTGGATTCGCCAATTGTATTTGAATCCATTCTCCAGAAACAGTTTGAGGTTGATATGAAGATAATTGATTATATAGTGTTGACGATGCGGAAGAAGTAACAATTCCATTAGTAGAAGACGGGTATAAAGTAGAAGATGTCATGCCCAAGGTTTTTGTGTTACCAATCAATAGTTTTGATATCTCTGTGACACTTTCGTTTTGATACGATTGAAAAGACCATGACAAGGTGGCCGCTACTGTTCCAGATGATTTTAAGATTTCTCCATTTGTACCGTCGGTCGTATAAGAACCAGATAAGAAAGGCCCCGAAGTATTTATTATCCATCCTCCTATATTCCAAGATGATGGTGCTTGGACCACTACCAATCGATACATCTTATATTCATTACTTGGTATATTCCATTGACATGATTGACCCATGTTCCATATAATGGACCCAGTATATACCAAAAACATCCATGTTATACCATCATTAGACCCTAATAAAATAATGGATTTTGGAGAGGATGTAGTTGGAAATACTTGAAAAGAGCTAGCTGTAACAGAATTTGGAAATGTGACTTGAATCCATTCACCAAATAGAGTTGACTCTTTTGTATTTAGTTGTTTGAAATCATAAATTGTTACTGGAGCACTACTAGTCACTATACCATTATTTGCGGAAGGATATTCAATAGGGGCAATAAATCCTAAATACGTGGATGTATAACCTGGAATCAAGAAATTTGCAATCGATTGAATTGGTGTTGGAGTCGTACTTGGAGTAATGACATTTTCAGTCATTGAAATACTCCATGACCAACTCACAATCGCAATAATAATACCATTTGAAACGAGATTTTGATTGGTCGAACCAGAAACTGTGGTGCCTAATGGAGCAAAAGACGTTCCATTTGTATCATACATGATCCATCCAGCAATATCTGTTGTCGAAGGGGCTTGTCTGATAACCAATCGATAATAAGAATACGAAGTACCATGTGTTGTATAAAAAGGAGTAGGAACTAGCGCGTTCCAAGTGACTATATTATTTTGAATGTCAATCAAGAACCAATTGGTTCCATCGTTTGAACCAAAAATCATAAATCCTTGAATCATAGATGATGTAGTTCGAGGCACAAGATGGTAGGAACCTAGTGTTTTAGATGTATTCCATTGAACTTGAATCCATTCACCATAAGTATATAATTGTTTTATGAAATTCCATTCAAATTTATAAAATCCAGACCCACCTGTTGCGGTACATGTATATTCACCTGATATTTGTTGAACGGGATCAGTTTGAACAGGCGCACTTGATGTATTTTCAATAGTAGCATTTAGAGCTAATTTAGTCATGATATAATCTTCATCTGGACTTTCAAATGTCCCATTTATAGCATTTAATGAAGTAGGTATAATTTGTACTTTTGTAAATGTAGAATTGGTGGTGGTAGCCATTCCTTGTTGTAAGACAGGGTACTGTTGCGCAGATAATAAACTCCAATATAAGCCTGACGTTATTCGATCTTTAATAAATAATTTTCCAGACAAATTTGGCACAATTTGAAACACTGGAGTTGGTGTAGGGGTAGGTGAAACGATTGGCGTAGTTCTTGGAGTAGGGGTTGGAGTAGGCGTAGGTTGTGGTAATGTAGTCATCCACGCATTATTCATCCATGACCATATTACAGTAGCAATTACGGTTTCAGATAACAAAATGGTATTATTTGTGAATGTATAAGCTGTATTAGTAGGAAATAGAGGTCCAGTAGGAGTTGAAAATAAAATTCCAGATAATTCCATAGGAGTAGGACATTGCGTAATAATCAAACGTAGATAACTTACAGCGTTTACTGTATTAACAGGAAATGTGGCTGTTCCCGAAGCAGTCCATGTTAACATATTATTAGATTTAGCTAAAAGAGTCCATGTAATCGTATCCGTTGAACCGACCAATACAAACCCATTCAACATGGAATGTGGTGTACGTGATACAAGAGTCAATGAATTTATCATGGTTTTATTGGTTAATTCTAATTGAATCCATTCACCATATACGGCTTGGATGGTTGTAAGTAATGGAGGAACTGTATAGTTTGTTGTTGGTCCTGATACGGCCAATGTATTGGGATATTGATTTGGCGCATTCACGCTTAGAGCAGATGATGTATATCCATCCGTCGTAACAAGATACCCAGGTTGTATAGAATTATCATTAGTTTCATTCGACCAAGACCATGTCACAGTGGCCATTATGTAAATAGTTGTGATTTTAAATACTCAAAAAATACCATTTTTAAAAAAAAGTGGCGTCAAAATTTTTTTACATTTGAAGCCACTTTTTTTAAAATGGCTTCAAAATTTTTGAACTATTAAGAAATAGCGTATTACATAACTATATTTTTTAATAATAAGAATGTTTGCCTCACCTATTACGAATTTGTCTGAATCAAATTTTTCAATGGTATTACAGCAACCTACCGTGGTCTTATTTTACGATTCTAGCGCCACCATTATGCCACGGGTCAAACGTCTATTTGAGCAATTATACACTTTATGTAGCATTTACAGAAACCATACACTGACATTTGCCGCACTCGATGTAAACACCAGTTATGGGATAACTGCTCGATACACAAAAACCTTACCCTGTATCTATGTGTTTCTCGGTGGAATTCCTCTCCATTACCAAGGCCCGTTTAATTTAGGCGCATTACATCTTTGGATTAAACTTAATACACAACAATGTTCATGCCCTTATCAAGCGAATCCCTATCCGACTCCTACGCCTTAGCCACTTTTGCCACTTTAGCCACTTTTAAAAAAAGTGGTGTCAAAAAAAGTAAAAAAGTGCCACTTTTTTTAAAAGTAGCTAATAATAAATGGAATCACCAGTATTCATTAAATTAAAAGATACATATCCTTTACGTGTTCCAGTACATGATACTGAAATAAAATTTGATTTACACATCCTAATGGAAACGTATCTTGAAACAGACCAAAAACGAATCATATGTAGCGTACCATTTCCAGAAGGATATCCAGAAAATGATTTTTTTCGTATAGTTTCGCTAACACGTGCTGAAACTATACCTATAATTGCTAAATTATATTTAGTATATGATACAGATGAAAACTGTCTTGAAATTCTTATTTTTTATGTGTATAGTTCATTTTCAGATATCATACCACATGTAACGAAAACAGAACGATTACAACTAAAAGGATTAGGTGTATTTATGTTATGTAAAGTGCTGCGTTATTTACTTTTTCAAAAAGACTGGCTTTCTCCAGAAACAAAAGTTATACTAACAGCGAGTGGAGAACAGTGTTATGATATAGAGACCTATAAGGATTATACCGAAGAAGATTGTTTTGAAATAATAAAACAGTACCCTTACGCTTTATGGATGATTTTCTCAACACATTTATATAATAAGTATGCGGAATTAGAAAAATTAATCAAGACCGAAATAGGTAGTCGTGTTAAGATAAGTACTCTATATAAATCACACCCAGAACTACTCTATACATTTATTAAAACACATAGTGAAGAAATACCTGATAATATCATCATGTTACGATCATTAGTATGTAAAATTAATACAAATCAGCGTTTAGTTGACCATCATTATAAACGTATTTATCATTTGAATGTAGTAGAAAATAGGGGAACAGAAGCAACAATGTCAGGAACAGTCGCAAATATGATATCCGCCTGTGATGACAGAAAGATATATGGAAAAAAATATAAAAGTAAACATAGGCGTAAAAAACATTAAGGGTGGTTTGGCGCCATTTTTTAAAAGGTCTATGAGTGTTTTGGCACCCCTTTTTTTAAAGGGGGGGCAAGGGGCAAAGGGGTAAAAATGAATATAATAAAATTCATTTTGAATAGTATATGATTGTATTTTTTGATGGATACAAATCGATTAAATTTAACGGCTCTTTTAAAGAATCTTTATATGAACATGGAAAATACAATGATGTGCGAGTATTACTTACCGAACCCCCGTTATACACATTAACCGCACCAAGTCAAGCCATCACCAACAAAATTCGTGTCTCGGTATGCCTCACTGAAATTACCATATTTCGTACTATTCCAAAACAAACCCCAATTGAACCATCCGAACTGGTTTATTTTGGATTGATGCGTATAACAGACACGGAATTACAATTGCTCTTATACCCAATTACCTATTCAGAAATATCAGATCGCGTCGCTCATTTTTTTAATAACGAACCTGTTATTGTATTGGATCTTGATAAAACCTTGATTATATGCCAGAATGATGCACCTGTATATGACATGTTTGGAGAACCGTATGATGAATTTAAAACAGATTTTACTATTACAGGAAAGACCATTATTGAAAATGCTTATTTTGAACACAATGTCATGATTCGTCCCGACTGTCATACCTTTTTAAAGTATTTATTTAGCGTTACCTCTAAAGTGTACATCCTTACCGCATCTGACCTTAATTACGCCGAACATATTGTTCGGTCAGCAAATGAGTGTGGCTGGGGTGGTGGAAAAGGAGAGGTTTCATTTCCTTTATCGCATGTGTATTCGGTGCGCAACAAACCATTAACCGCCCTTCCAAAAACTTTTTCGCGTATTATACCTTTAGGTCTGTGCAATAAAACGCCTGTTACGATTGCTGTTGATGATTCATTACTTGCCTGGGACCAATCTCTTTTACATTTTGTTATCCCTATTACACCTTTTACGTCAAAATATGAAAAAGACATATTGTTAGATATAGCCAATCGTATTCATGAAATTATTTCGTAATGTATCATTAATTTTCTTATTTACATAAGAAAAGTGAAAGTAATGCGTGTTCAAGTAATGCGTGTTCAAGTTAAAACATATTAATAGTATTCTTTACATATTCTTGATACATTTTATAGAGTTGAATAGACGTTTGTTCATTGAGCACATCCATCATTTTGTCCATCGTCACAATATTAGACGAACGATCGGTACAATGCCACGCGTGCGCTTGTTTGATGACATAAAAATGGGTAGGATGAACCACTGTAAACTGTTTCTTGATATAACGACGCACATACATGCGGTGAAGATACGTACCCAACGTGAATATTTCTTCCTCAATTTTCTTGGCATTAACATGCGGAAACAACGTCTGAAACAATTTTAGGTCATCGTTTGATTTACGCAAGCGAAAATAAGACGCATGGATATCCGGTTCTGACCCACGAATCGTCTTGTATTGAAGACATAAGGGCGTCACAATTTTAATTGTTTTGCCATCGGGTAGAATGATAATAACACCTTGATGCTCAAGCGGATTGACATTTTCTACAAACGTTTCGAGTTCACCGATAGACGCAAAAGTCAATTGTTTAGGAGATGGAATGAGTGTCGGATTGCCTGGCGTCCATACACCTTTTTGGAACCAACCCGCAAAAAATACGGTGGGATTCTCTGGTGGATGACACACAATCTTGGTATCCGCATTGGTTCGCAGCAAAAAAGTATAAACATGCTCTTTATCCAACGTTGCGCAAAAACAATCATACACGTCATCGTTTTGCTCAAATTGTAGTTTATCCTTTCCATCTCCATGCGTAAAGTAGTATTGCAATGCTTCAATAAATAATTCTCCGAAGGACTTTGACGAGGACCATTTGCTTTCAAACGCACTAATTCGTTTGTGCGTGCTAAGCGTCCATTTGTTTTCATTATGGAAAAGACGCAACAAACTACCCTCTTCGGCTTTATAAATGGTGCACTTATCTAGTTCATTCAAGATAGGCGTATACTTTTCCGTATCCGTGGTAACAGTATACTCTGGAGTGTACTCATAACTAGCGCATACGATATTCTGTTCATTGTCATAAATGATGCCTCGGGTTTTCTTAACATCAGCAGCGGATTCTTCGGTACAGGATTGGTAGTGAAAAAGAGACAAGTTGGACGTTTGATCTTCAATAGAAATAGACATGCTAAAAAGGATCTATATCTAGTTAATCGTTTAAATTATTTTCATTTTTTACATCTCTAAAGTAAAACTTGGTTTAACACGTATGATTTAATATGTTCATGGACCTTTCTACTGTCGCCATTATATTTATTAGTATATTTATTCCCTGTATCATTTGCTGTGGATGTATTCAATGTATACCACGCGATTATGAACAATTATAAATTTAAGTTATAACATGAAAAAAATAATGTTAATTATTTTATTTTTAATTATAAAATGGTTAAATCCAAAATGCAACATAAAAAGATTCAAGTTAAAAAAATTAAATCCAAAGTGCGACGTGGTCGCGTATCCAAAGCGCGTCGTGGTCGAAAAATGCGTAAATCATACAGAGGAGATAGATACTCAGGAAAATTTGGTGATGGTTGCGGTTTAAATTCGGTTCTTGATAATGAAAAATCAAGTAGCGCCTGTTATAAACCATGTGATTTAACTGAAAAGTCCTATGATTTATATTGCCAACATGTCGGATTTTCAGCAGGCGGACAATATACTAAACAAAGCGCAGATTCAGAAAATCATTATCGTCCACGTGATTTTGTGCCTCGTAAATCAGTAGCAAATGAAGAAGAAAAAGCATCCTATGCCAAATATGAACAAGACTTTGATAAATTAGCAAAGAGTAACAACTGGATTGACTATCATACGACTAATTTGAATACCAATATCGATTTTACCAAACTTGCTAAAAATGCCGCAAAGGCTGTAGGTGTTGCGGCAATTGGTGCTGCTGGATTACTAGCTGATGCGGCAGCATGTGGTGCTTCTGCTGGTGCCAATTGTAATTTGAACGCAGCATCAGGACTACTTAAATCAGTAGGTAATGTATCATTTGATGACGTTTCCGTTTCAAGAAAAGAAATAACATCTACACCTGAACCAACTCATGATGCAACATCTCATCATAAACCTTCTGACCCAGAAACACCTCAATCCCATAGTCCTAATGAAGAATTAATAGTGGCAGCGGAACATATGTTACATATGCCTACACCAAGCACTGTTCATATCACACCAGAACAAGTCAAGGAAGAAAAACATTTAGAATCACACAACATTAGTGAAATATTACCTATATTTGAACAAGATCAAGAATTCAAATCCGACCTAAAAACTGAAGATTCGGCCTTGTATACTAAACTCGACCAAATGGTAAAAGACAAGACTCCTCAATTAACGGCTCTTCAAAAAGCACAAGCTAGAAAAGCGGAATCGGCTAAAACTCCAGCTCCAAAAGTAGAGCCTGTACCTACACCCGAACCAGCTCCTATACCTCCTCCAAAAGTAGAGCCTGTCCATACACCCGAACCAGCTCCTATACCTCCTCCAAAAGTAGAGCCTGTCCATACACCCGAACCAGCTCCTAAATCTGCTCCTAAACCCGACGCTACTCCTAAAGCCGCTCCACCACCTCCAGCTTCACCATCCACTAAATCTGCTCCTAAACCAGACGCTGCTCCTAAAGCCGCTTCACCACCTCCAGCTCCACCATCCCCTAAATCTGCTCCTAAACCAGACGCTGCTCCTAAACCCACTCCACCACCTCCAGCTCCACCATCCCCTAAATCTGTTCCAGCCCCTAAACCTACTCCTAAACCCGACGCTGCTCCTAAAGCCGCTTCACAACCTTCAGCACCACCATCCCCTAAATCTTCTCCTAAACCAGACGCTGCCCCTAAACCCACTCCACCACCTCCAGCCCCACCATCACCTAAATTTGCTCCTAAACCCGACGCTTCAACTAAACCTGCTACACCACCTCCAGCACCTAAACCTGCTACACCTAAACCTGCTACACCACCTCCAGCACCTAAACCTGCTACACCACCTCCAGCACCTA